>Ga0209728_1000410_pt1 | contig 37016 bp, 48 predicted proteins | sample RifGroD1_FD_183997 | JGI IMG/M metagenome (GOLD analysis project Ga0209728, IMG submission 183997) | Groundwater microbial communities from Rifle, Colorado, USA - Groundwater D1 (SPAdes) (version 2) | ecosystem: Environmental > Aquatic > Deep subsurface > Groundwater | place: Rifle, Colorado... | reverse complement strand
GCTTAATTTAAGTGAAAAAATTAAAGTAACTTATTTTTAATACTTAAGACTAAAGGGCTTGAATAAAGCTCTTTTCATTTTTGAAGTTTTATGAATAGTACTATCAATGCTTAATGTCGTAGTTGACATTTACTATTCATTAGATGATGAATAAAAAACCGCCATAATAATTGGCGGTTTTTGTTTATTATTTTAGCTTGAGTAAATCATCTATCCCTACTTCTAAATACTCACAAAGTTTACTTATCAAATCTTTGGGATAATGTTTCATCTCATCATGGTACATTTGTAAGACTGTGCCAAACCTATAAGGAATGTCTTTTGATACTTGACGAACGCTTAATTCTCTCTCGTCTAATATCGCTTTTAAATTACTATGTATATCCAAGGAAAATTCCCTCCCCTCAAATACATTATACATTGATACGAAAATAGTTTCAACAATTACTTGATACTAATTTAGTATCATGCTATACTAACCTTATTGATACTAAATTCGTATCAGAAGAGAGGGAGAGGATAAGCATGGAAAGTTTAATAGAAGAATTGGTTGATAGTGTCGGGGAGCATTGTGAAAAAGTGGACATATCTATAATAAGGATGAAATTCAAAGATATTCTAAAATCCTATATTGTCAAGCCAAATAATTTTACCAATGGGGATTCAGATATAGCACAAAAAACAAATATTTTTATTTCAGGTAAAAGACTTGAAGGATTAAGCGAACTCACATTAAATGGGTATGAACTTGAACTAAAGATATTTGGCAAAAACATAGACAAACCAGTTGGAGATATCACAACAAATGATATTAGGATTTACTTAGGACAATTTACAAAACTTAAAACTAGTTCAATGTCAAAAAAACTCTCAATCATAAAATCTTTTCTAGGTTGGCTAACTTCTGAAGAAATAATTACAAGGGATGCTTCAATAAAAATTAAAAGTCCTAAAAAAGAAAAAAGATTACGAAAGGCTCTTACAATCGATGAATTGGAAATGATAAGGGAAGCTTGCGTAAGTTCAAGAGAACGTGCATTGATAGAAGTCCTATATGCGACAGGATGTCGTTTATCAGAAATACAAAAAATGAGTAAAGAAGATATAGATTATGTAGGTATGACTACAACAGTAATTGGGAAAGAAGATAAGGAAAGAACAGTATATTTTAGCTTTAAGGCTCTATATCATTTGAAAAAATATTTGATGCAACGATTAGATAATGATCCTGCTTTATTCGTTAGTGAAAGAAAGCCAAATGAAAGATTATCATGTCGAGGTATCGAACGAGAAGTAAAAGTTATCGCAAAAAGATCAGATATTAAGAAAAACGTGTATGTTCACATATTTAGACACACTTTCGCCACATTGCTTTTGAACAATGGTGCTCCACTGGCTCTTGTTCAAAAACTACTCGGACACGAAAATCCTGCCACGACTCAGATATACGCTCAATTATCAGATGAAAAGGTAAAACAATCATATAAACAGTATTTAGTTCAATAACGCCTTTAGGGGCGTTTCTTTTTATGTAAAAATCAGAAAGAGGTGTCCAATGAGCGAACAAGATACAGCAGTAGCAGTATTGCACGAACAAGTTAGTTCCTTGAGAAGTAGATTAGACGCACTAGAAAAAGATGTTCAGAGCAAGTTTGACAGGATAGAAATGAAACTTGATGAAGCGATTAAGGGAAGGCCAACATGGGCTATGGCAATTTTACTAGGTGGTCTAATGACAGTTTGCACTGGGTTAACTGTATTTATTTTAACAAAGTAGGAAGGTGAAAATTAATGAAATTCGCATTAAACGCAGGACATGGACAAAAAAATAATGGTACTTTTGATTCAGGAGCAGTTTCAAAATCTGGATTCACAGAAGCATCAGAAACAATTGAAGTGGTAAATATTCTTGCATCTTATATTAAATCAAGTGGACATGAAGTTCTTATAATTCAAGATGGAGACTTAGAAGATGTAACCAATCAGGCTAATGATTATAGGGCAGACTATTTCATTTCTGTCCACTGTAATAGTGCTTCTGATTCGTCTGCTCATGGGATAGAAACTTTCGCTTTAAGTTCTGGTGGTCAAGGAGATAAATTAGCAAATGCGGTTCAAAGTAATCTTGTTTCTGCAACAAATCTTACAAATCGTGGAGTTAAATACTCAAACTTTTGGGTATTACGCAAGACTAATATGCCAGCAATTTTAATCGAAATAGGATTTATTAGTAATCAAAATGAAGAGAGTTTAATGAAAGATGCTACTTGGGATATTAAAGTTGCAAAAGCTATTTATAAAGGAATTAGTGAATTTACAGGAATTCAGTTTGTAGAAGAGGTGTCAAAAGTGGCTGATGTAAAGGATATATATTTATCCGTTAGGGTTCTAGATAGTAAAGCTGATGCAGTGATTAAACAAATTATTGCAATGGGTTATGCGACTAAGAGATTAGAGTTAGCGTAAATGAAAGGGGTGTAGTATTAATATGTTAGAAAAATTAAGAACACCAGCATTAGTTATTGCAATCGGTGGGAGTATTAAACTGGCAACTGATGCATTTGGATTATATATTTTAGATGATGCTTCAATTAATGCAATTGCTAACGGTGTAAGTGCTGTAGTTACAATTGTGGGTATTTTAATTAATCGAAGTAAAAGCAATAATGTTTAATAATACCATAATTAGTATTTTAGGTGATAATCCACTCAGCTCTTCACAGAAAAATATTACGGTAGATTTGCAGGAATATAGTGGTGAGACAATCGAAATCGGCGATTATGAATTTGAAATCACCAAGAGAATATTTATTTCAGGAATTGAGCCACTTATTTATGTGAGTAGGTATATTAAAATTGGATTCAAGATATACAAAATACTTCATATAAAAGAGTTTGACGATTATATGGAAGGCTGGATTTATGAACTTAATAGACAGCCAGAGATGACATAATGCGAAAATCATTGAATACTAATATAGATTTTATTTTATACGAATTTGGTAAGGATTTTCTATTGAATGGAATTACACAAAAGGGTTTATTTTTAGAAGTTACAGATAAAATTTCTTATTATAATGATAATTTTCTAACCACGGATTTCCCTTTTGAGACTGGCAGTTTGGTAAATTATCAGGATTCTGACTGGTTAATAATCAGTGAGATCAATCATAATAACGATCAAGATATGAGCATATACAAAGCAAGGATGAGAAAATGTAGTAATATTTTGATTCTAAATGTGAACGGAATATTACATAAAGTACCTTGCTTAGTAACAGACAAGGTTGCTTTAGGTTTGGATATTAATACCTATATCTCCACACTAGACACTCAAATTTATATCATGGTGGCTAATGATGCATTCACTAGTAATATAAAACTCAACGATATCTACAAAATTGGAAGGTTGAATTATTCAGTACAAAACATTGATGATTTGACTAAGCCAGGACTCTTAAATATTAAACTGAAATTTAGTGAAGTGCCACAAGTATTACCAGTGTATTCGATTCAGATATTGAATGGAGAGAGTACAACAACAAATATAGATATTCCAATTCAATTAAATATCAAGATTATGGATGGAGATACTATTTTGACTGAGCCACTACCTGTGGTCTATTCTTCAAGTGATGAAGCCATAGCCACAATTGATGCCCTTGGTTATGTAATTCCAGTGAGTGTTGGGAGTTGTATCATTACTGTTGCTCTTGAATCAGATACTACTATTAGCGATTCCTTGAGTTTAGTGGTTGAGGAAGTCCCTATATTAGATAATAAAACTGTGATTGTTTCAGGTGATATAGAAATTATAAAAGGTTACTCAAAAAATTATACCTGCTCTTTTCAAAATAATGGCATTCCTTATTCGGATAATTCGATTTTCTATATTAAAGCGGATGATGGAGTTTCAGCAACTACTTTAGCAACTATAACATCACAGAACGGAATTACTAATACTTGCACAATTTATGGAAATAATTTAGGTTATGTTAAATTGTTTGTTAAGAATGAAAGTGAAACTCTTATTAGTGAAGGATTTAGAATTAGAGTTAAAAGTCTATTTTAGTTTATTGCGGAAAATATCACAAAACAATTAATAATGTCGATGACAAGGAATATAGTATCTTATGTAGAAGTAAACAGTATAATTAAAACAAAAGGGATGTGAATAATGTGGGTTTATGGAACGCTTTAAAAACACAAGTGAAGGATAATTATAATAAGCAAGCAGAGGAATTAGCTCAAAAAGCAACACGCAAAAAAGAAATGGATGATCAAGGAATTCCTTATTGTCCTAAATGTCTATCTACATCATTAAGTGCCAATAAAAAGGGATTTGGTGTAGGTAAAGCATTAGTTGGTGGAGCGTTAACAGGTGGAGTTGGTTTACTTGCAGGAGCAATTGGTAAAAACAAAATGGAATTGTATTGCATGAAGTGTGGGAATAAGTTTAGACCGTAGAATAAGCGTTGCTAAAGCTGACAACGATTAATTAAATATTTAATACTGGTAAACCCCTAGCATTAATTTGTTAGGGGTTATTTTTATGTAAATAATTATACAGATAGAGGAGAGAAAAATAGATGATAGTAGAAATTACACGAAGTTATGTATATGATCCTGAAAGTGTTGCAGAAGGTGAGAGATTATACAGAGAAGCTTCAGCTAGAGTCATTCTAAGAGAAATAGAAAAAAGAAACAAAATAAAAAATAATATAGAAAATGAAAAAGCTGTAGGTTAATTCCTATAGCTTTTTCATTTTGTGTCTTCAAATCTTAAACTTAGTTTTATAATGAATATGAATTGAAATTTTGGAATCAGGTGTTTCCTTGCCTTTAGTTTTGTGAACTTCGATATGATCAATCCATTTAAATAAAATTTGTTTTTGTTCTTCTATGGATAAAAATTCCCATGTATTTAACAATTTATATAATTCTTCAATCTCTTTTTTATCAATTCTATTGGAATTTAATGTATTTAATTCATCAATTAGAAACTGTTGTTTATCTTTCAACTCAGCACTTTCTTTATCAATGTCACTTTTGATCATATTGAAGGTGCTGACATCAAGATTATCTTTTCTCAGTTTCATTTTGATCGTTTCAAATTCATGCTCAAGCCTTTTTAATGAGTCAACAATCCCATTAAGCGAATTGTTTAACTCTGCTAGACGAACTTCATTCTGTTCTGATATGACATTAACTATAGAATTATCTTGTGATAAGCAATTATTAATAAAATCTTGTGAAATCAAATTATCTAATGTATCCTGTCTAATATATCCAGCATCACAAAATCCAGAGCCTTTCATTTTATTTCCACGACACATATAATAAGCATGATTATCAGTAGTCTGTTTACTTCTGGCAGTTAATCCATATCCACACTTACATTTTAATAGACCGGAAAATAAGTGAGGACTAGTAAAAATTCTTCCAGAAGTTTTATGGTCAATAAAAACATTTCTTGATTGTCTAATTTTTTGGACTGAATTAAATTCATCTTCAGTAATGATTGGGGTAATTACATCAGATGTTAATTCTTTAACCATAATATCTTCTTCAGCTCTTCTGCTTCGTAATGGCTCTCCCTCTTTTTTTGATCTCTTAGGATTGTTCTGCAATTTGCCATAAATTAACCTTCCTATGTATAATGGGTTACAAAGCATATATGCAATAGTATTTGTGTTCCATCTTTTACTATTTCTAAATATAACACCTTCTGAATTTAGTTCAGTGCATATAGCATTTGTTCCTTTGCCATTTTTGTACTCTCGAAATATCCTTTTAACAATTTCTGCTTCTTGCTTTACTAATTCAAAAGTACCTGTTTTTTCACCTACGATATATCCATATGGTGGTTTAAATCCTGCACTAAAACCTTTTTCTACGGTTTCTATTTTACCTTCAAATGTTCTCAGTTTGATATTATATCGTTCCCATTCTGCAAATCCTGCAAGCATTGTGAGAATTTGTCTTCCTATCTGTTGCGTAGTATCAAATGGCTCTGTTACGCTTTTGATATAGCAAATCTCATCCCATTCGTCTAAAACTAAATTTACAGTATCAACTATATTTCTAGAAAGACGATCAAGTTTAAAAATTACAACACAATCTATCAAGCCATCATTAACATTTTTGCGGAGTTTTTTTATTTCCGGTCTTTCTAATGTACCACCACTGAATCCTTCATCAATAAATATCAAATCTTCATTAATAATCCATCCCTGCGATAGAATGAATTGTTTACTACGCTCTAGTTGAATCGTGAGAGTAGTTCCTTCAGCTTGTTCATCCGTTGACCATCGAACATAAATAGCAACTTTATTAGGATCAATTTGAATGCTTTTAGCTTTTCTTCTTAGGTTAGACAAATAAAATTCCTCCAAAGGTTAACATTTTATATATTATAACATGTTATGTTCCTTTCGTACAATACGTAGAAACGTACGACACGAAAGGAACATTAATAAAAACACAAAAAGAACCAAATTATCAATATATCGAAACTGTATGGGGAGCTGGTTACAGGTTTAGAGTCTAAAAATCAAATAGTCTTAAATAACCCTACTTGCTAAAAACAAGCAGGGTATTTTTTCGCTCGTTAATTATAAATCCTCGCCAGTCCTTCCTTGCTATTTTTACACATTGTAAATATTATTACATAGTAAATATTTAGCCTAACATCATATTGATCTTAGTCCCTGCACTCAAAGCCTTATCTACGTAGGATTTGAGGTTGTTTACACCCTTAAAAACATAGGTCTCGGTCCCCTAATATATCCAATGAGAGGCACAGAATGGTGCTTCTAAGAGGTTTGATTTATGAACCACAACAATCCCCTTAATAAAAATCATTCGTGCTTAACTATGATTTAGATAATATATAAATAATTATTCAAAACAAAGTAATTGGTCAAATATAGTCGTATTTATCTATATATAGTTAAATATCCTTAAAATAATATATTTACCTCTTCAATATTACAAAATACTTTTATTTACGCGAATTATTTGATACACTATACTTAATCAGGTGGTGTAACAAATAATAATTAGAAAAGGTGATATCAATGAAATATGAGGATTATGAGTTAATTGATCAAGTGAAGCTAGAAGAAATTTTTAAATCAATGACAAACGAACCAGTAATTGTTAATCATAAAATTGTTGGAATGCGCTTTTTCCCAGAAAACATTAAAAAATTTGACTTCGATACATCAACTAGAGGTTTATATGCCATATGGGATAATTCTGAAGATGCTTTAAGAAAACAAAAATTTCAAATTGATACTAGTAGAATTATCTCCATTAAGTATGAAGATGTGGTTCCACAAATATGCGGTAAAAAATTGCAAGTAGACTTCTATGGCGGTAATTCAATAACTTTCAGACAACAGTCTGGATATAAAGAAGATAAAGATGATCAATAAAAGTATATTTTCAGCCAACCACAGTCACAGAATGGAATATATATCTAACTAAAAAAGCACCCTATTCAGGTGCCTCTTCTTTTATGGGACTATATTGCAACAGATCAGAAAGATCACATTGTAATGCTTCACAAATTAAAGCTAAATTATTAAAGCTGATTTCTTTTGCTGTCTCATTAAATAAGGCACTAATAGAAGCAGCACGAATATCAGTTTTTTCAGCTAAATCTTTTTGAGTCATTCTTTTTTCAGCTAGTAACACAGGTAGATTAATTTTTATTTTGCCTTTGGCAAGCAACATGTTTAACACCTCTTATACCAATAAATATAATATAGTTTGATTCAATTGTCAACAAAACGTAATAATATTCCGAACGAAATAATATTACGTTTACACTTGACAATTACGTTGAACGGAATTATACTAGAGATAGTTATCAAAACAAATGGAGATAGGAGGTGTTACTTCGTTCATACAACACAAATAGAGACTGTTTTGGCGAACCGTCTCATGTGTTGTAATGACTATTCAATTTCATTTATACGGCCCAACTGAATTTGGCGATTCAGGCAAGCTAGAAGATATGGGGTTCGCTTAAAATCTCCCTGACAAGTAGATTTTAACATAACGAATACACCATGTCAAGTTAATTTTTGTCTTTTTTACCAAAAAACCAAAAATTTAACAACAAAGAAAGAGAGTGATTTGACATGACTAAAGCTAATGAAATGATATATTGCGTAAAGGACTCCAATGGTAGATTCGGTGGAAAGCTTGGTATTTACTCCAACAATATGGAAACTGGTCGAGGGGATTACAAATGGGATTACTACTCAACTGAGATTCCCCAAACAGTAGTTGTCAATGGTAGAGAATCTGTTGAACTTAAAATCAAGAAACTTCGGGAATTGAACTCTCTTGCAAAATTTGATTTAATTTTTGAGATTGTTGAATTTACCCATGAACAGTGGGAAGTTATGATTGATAACTGTCATAAGAAATATGTTGCATTGGGAGTAGATCCAATGATGGTTAGTCATTATACATCTTCAATCGTTATGAAAGATGTTCAGGAAAAATGTGTGACCAAACATCGTAAGATGGTCAATGAAATATACAAACGATACAAAAATGGTTCATCTGTAAAAAAGTTGGTGAGCTAATTATGGCAAAAATTTATCAATTTCCCTTGAGTCCAATAATGGAAGAGTTCTTGGCTACCGAACAATACGAGACATACTTTGACTTTGAAGAGGATTTATATAGGGCTCAAAATTGGCAAAAAAAAGAGAGTCGATTAAAAAGGTTTGTCAGAAAACTATTTTGTAGTTAATAAAGTTCATTATATCCCACCTGATGATGGCCTATGGGGAACAGGCCGAAACCGATGATCCAGTACAACACTGGGGAGGTAGTGGGAACCCACATCGAGGGAGCAGCAAACTCCCCTTTACATATATTATTTTTACCAACCTGTCTGATTTGATTTAAAACGAGAGAGACTACTATAAGGAAAGAGGATGCCACAAACTAAATAATAGCTCCGTGAAGATGTCCTATCTGTCCATTATTTTTATGTAAAAATATTTTCTTGACATGCATTTCCAGACATGGTATATTTATTACATGCCCTAAAAATAGAGGGCAGAAATAACGCTGACCTCTGCAGGTAGCGTCTATTTTACAACCAAAATGTTAAATTTTAATTAAAGGTGGTGGTAATATATGATTGTTCGCTAATATGGGTTGTTCATATGTATTCGGGAAGTGAGTTTGGTTCTTGCGAATGTTACACCAACTGGATTACGTAACATTCACTACTTACTAAATGCATTATACACCCAATGTTACAAAAATCATAGGGGTTTTAACGAATTTCCATAAAAAAAGTTTGATCTTTGAAAACTGAAAAGGGATTTTACTAATAGAAAGGGCATTGACTAGATTATTGCCATTTCAATTACCTTCTATACAATAGTGAGCATAATTAAGGCCAAGAATTTACTGAACACAAAAATAAAATAAATTTTGAAAGAAGGACAAATAAATGAAAAATATTGATAAAGTGCTGAACGCTATGGTTTACAAGATCGTCTCCGAATATCCAGATGGATTGGACACACATAAAATCACATCATTGCTGATGGAACAAATACCTGGCGACATGATACCAACTATTACAAAGCTCATAACCAAAACATTTAACGACATGGCTATCATAGCGCATACCAACTACAACACGGTTCAAAAGGAATTTACCCTTGATTTTACGGTTGAGATCGATGACATAATGGATGGCGAAATTATCACACTCACACTACAGGAGATTTTAATGCACAAGGTTACTTATAGGAAGAGTTTGAAAAATAGCATTATCAATTCACTTATCTACAGCTTAGTACAAAAAAATCATTCGGATGTGGCTTAATAGCACATCTGAATTATTAGAACAAATTAATAAAGGACTTGGGAGGGTGGAGTTTATCCACCCTCCCAAGTCCTAAAATAAAACGAAAGAAAGCAGCGTGATAATAATGACAATGACAAAACAAGAGTATCAAAGCAAAATCGTAAATCGCATAATATTCAAATCCAAAATCACTGACAAAAATACCATCGAATCCATGAACAACATAACCCTGGAGGAAGTAATGTTTTACTACATAGACACTCTTCCTAAACCCACAACACTTCAGCAATGTCATGACCAAATAGCTTGGTTTAGAAAGTATAGTATGGCCCTAATCAAAAAACTATTTGAACACTCTGATTATCTAACAAAAACCCAAGACAAATATAAAAAGTTCATCAAAGATACTGGAGCAGCCAACACAGCGGATTTTACGCAAGAACAATACGATCTGTATGAATTATATTTGAAGACAATAAAGCATTACGAAGGCACTGAAAAAATGCTTGAAGATATGATAATTAGATATTCCTACAGATTGGCAGATATTTGTGACATTTATGATAAAGAAAATTTAGATTTCCATTTATTTTGCCAACTTTTGAATATGAATCCTATATCCGCTAAACAAAATATCCTAAGAGAACCAGAAGATCGAAAACATTATCACTATATTTTCTTTGGTTTAGAAAATGATGGAAGTAATCCAGAATGGAAACAAAACAAGTCAAACGACATGCCATTATTTAATTTACTGCATGAGAGCCTAATTCTATTTATGGGAAGGAACAAAGGGTTAAAAGATAAAATAAGTGACTTCTTTCTCCATGATATGGGACTTGCGGAGCATTGCGTTACTCTCAAAACTGATGAGGACGGAAATAAAACTGTAGAAAAATATTACCCAAAATTGAAAGCATTGAAATAGGAGGTACTTGTTAAAGGGTAATGTCAGTGTCAGTGTCCTTTAACAAACCATTCTGAGTTTCGACCATCGTGGTAGAAAATCGTTCAAGTGGCAATTATGGCCGTTTGAAACTCAATCCCATTTCGGTATCCAGTGATCATGGATTCTGAAATTCAACAGTGCCATTCAAGCACTTATGAAAATTCGAAGTGCATATTATTCACCTCGAAATATTCGCCCATCGTGGACTAATTTAAAAGGTGCAACTTGCACTAGTTTTATAAATCGTTCAAATCTATTTACAATTCGTAACCTCCAAGTTACGAAATTCAGTTTCACTCTGAAACTCAGTCGGTTTAATCTACTGAGTTTCACTAAATCACTCCCAGTGATCTGTTTTAAATTTCGCTCTGAAGCAAAAACATAGCGAAGTAACCAGCTAACGTTTCAAACGGTCTCTATACAAATCTGTTTTAAAAATAGAACAGTCCTTTTTAAATGACCGTCCTGAAACCCTGTACCTCTGAAAATAGGACAATGTACCGAGTACATTAAAGTTGCAAATTTAAACTATAGTGTACCAGACTATTTTTACGCAAGTACACTATAGTTGCCTAGCACAACTATATGATACCAGACCTAGTACACTATAGTTGCTCAGTTAAACTTTAGTGTACATATATTATACCTTATCCTTAGTATACCGTATCTATTATCACTGTGTTTGGAAATATACGATATGAAATCACTGAGTTTGCTAAAACGCAAACTACAAAAATTTTCTAAACAATAAAATCAAATTCATTTATGGAAGGGAGCAATAAATTGTTTAAACCAATACCAAATAAGAATAATCAAAATTTTAACACATTAGTTGCTTTACCAAAATTTGAGGATACTTGGTTAGCTGAAGCTGATATGAGCTATATTTTATTTCTGTATTATTATATCAAAGCGAAGCAACATTCAATTGATGGTCATTTTGAATTCAGAGTTAATGATTTTTTGTTGCTACTATATTCGAAGGCCAGCATCAGTACCCATTGGAATGAAGATTGCACCAATAAATTTGATAAAGATGGTATTCAAAAAATAAACTATAAGGAAAAATTTAATAATAGTCTCGCTAAATTAAAAAAATATCAATTGCTCATTAATGATATTGAATCTGTAGTCAACAAAGATGATGTTATTACTATACCTTATGAAAATGTTACAAAAGATTTTGAAAATGGATTTTATACCCTATTTGATTACAATATATTCATGAAAATTATTAAATCCGAGAAGATTGAAAAAGACTTACTTTTCTATTGCACGCTGTTCCTATTGAATCGTGCAAGGGACAATATAGGCATCACAAGTTATGAGGATATTATCCAGGTATTAGGTAGTAAAACTACTATAGCAAAATATCTCGAATGGCTTAAAGATAATGAAGTAATGGATTATTATTCCACATCACATAAGTTGGATGATAAAGGCATCCCAAAGAGAGGTAACACTTTTGTTGCTACATGGAAAAACAAAAATCTAATTGAGGACATTAGGAGCAATGATATTGTAACAAAACCAAGCAAAGAGTATTTAGATCCATTCGATAAAAGATTTGCTGGAGAAAAATATTTTGATAAATCCGTAAAAATGATTGGGAATAAATATGGGTTAATCAATAATTTCTTGCTTTATAGATTGTGGAATGAATTGCCTTTTGAGTTTACATGGGAGTGTTTATATAAATACCTGAATGCAGGTAAAAACTTTGACTTTTTTAGTTTAAATGATGATGGTAAGCCACAAACAAATAAAAAGAAGCTGGTTGACAAGATTGTTAATGTGGCTAAAACGCAGGAAAATGATATTTTACAATATATTGATGAATTGAATGATCATATATTTGCAGATACATTGGATGAATTACCTTTTGTGGGTAGAGTGTTTGAGGAAAAAGGATACAAGATAAAATCTAAAAAAGTAAAACATCTTGGCAATCCGAAACCATCTTCATCTACAGAAGCTGGAGAATATACTTCATTTAGTTTTGATGATGATAGTGAAGATTATAGCAATGGATATGATTCTCTGACTGCTGAGGAACGTGAGGAATCTGATGCTTGGGACAGAAAAAATGATGAACAGATACCAGAGGAAGCACGAAGACAATCAGATGAGTGGTCGCACAATGCAAGAATGGAAATAGAAGATGAAATGAGAAATCATATGGCAGATAATGTTGTTATAAGAAAGATGAGTCATAGTTACTAGAGGTTCACCAAATTTCGGTATCCCTTTAACGAGTGGAGTTCTACCACCCGTTACCATAACAAACGTTGGCTGAAGGTATATCAGCAGTTGTCCACGGTGTACAACTGCCGGATTGATCGGCAGTAGATAATAAATACAAAAATAAAACAAATAGAGGAGATGTTTGATAATGATAAACGGAATTAAAATAATGAATCTTGAAGGTAGCGATATTTTAAAGAATAATTTAGAAGGTAGAATAATTAATAGAAAATTCAATGGAGTATTTACAAATAGTTTATTGCAAGATAAATTAACTCTTCTTGGTTTAAATATTTATGAAAAATCAATGGTTACTAGAGATATTATTACTGTTCAGTTTAATTATGGTTATACACCATTATTAGAAATGCCAAATGAAAAAGATATTGATATTTTGCAAAAAGAAAATGAAAATATAAAAATTACGATTAAATCATTAGAAAATGAGAAAAAGTTAATAAGCAAAAGGGATGAAAAAAGACCATTAATAGATGAAATTGCTAAATTAAAAGCCAATATAAAAAGTAATAAAGCTGATATTGGTAGTAAACAATTATTTGATGAAGCATTTGTTGCTAATGAAAAAGTTGATGTCGATGAAATAAGAGCAATATTATATAAAGATGGTTTTAAGCTTGAGTTTGAAAATAAAAATCCAGAAAAAACAGAAATTATTGATTATGTGCTTTGGTATAGAACACCTTCTAAAAGTCGTGTTGGTGATGCAGTTTTCTTAAACAAAAATCTGATTGATATTAAGACATGGCAAAGAATGGGTTTGGAATTACCTGAAGGTGAAGCCAAGGTAGTTGAAATGGCAGCCTATGAAGCATTAACATCAAGTAATATTGTAGATAAGATAACTATTGATCCATCTAAAAACATATTGGTTGTTAATGATTTAAAAAGTTTATATAAAACAAAGTGTGCTATTGTTAGAACTTATAATGAAGGTAAGCATAAAGGTGAATGCTATGTGTCGAATGAATTATATCAAGTATCTAACACCTTATTCGATGGGCAAGCACTTTTAGATGATTCTGTTTTTACGGATGATTCAAGTTTTAAATTATTACGCCAACATTTTTTCAAGGCATGTGCATTTCGTACTTTTATCAAAAAATTTATGATGGATAGTTTTGGAGATAATTATGATACTGCAACTATAAGAGATAGATATGGAAATGATATTAAAGTATCAGAAATACTCATGATAACAACAGAAAATAGTATGAAATGGGAAAAATTTCAAGACATTGGTGCTAGTTATGATTTATGGAAACAAAAGGTAAAAGAAGATAATAATGTGTTTGGTATCGCCAAAGTAGACCATATTAGTAAATATAATGACATATTTGAAGATGGTAAATGTTATCAACGTATGAGTTATCAACATGTCAATACTTTATATTTAAAACAAGGTGAGGAGATTAAAGAAACTAGAGAATTATTACAAGACACAATAAAATTCATCAATAGATTAAAATCAGATAATGAATACTTTTTGAAATATCTTGATAGAAATGCTAATGATGTGAATGCTAATAAAATGGTAATTGATATGTATAAAAACATTAATAATTTTGGTAAATCAGAATTTTTTAGAACATTTAAAAATGAAGCAATAAACAAATATGTTGAAACTGTTCGTGGTGGAAAAGTTTTGTGTTCAGGAGACAATTTAACAATTGTTGGAAGTCCTTATATTATGTTATTACATGCAATTGGAAAAGTTCCTGTAGTGGATGGGGTAGTTCCTAAAAACTATGAAGATATTACATTACCTATTAGTGATGATTATATTAGTGTTTATGCACCATTATTTGAAGAAGGAGAATTTTTAGCATCGTTCAGAAATCCCCATAATAGCCCCAATAACATAGGTTACAATAGGAATTATAAACATCCATTAATGGAAAAGTATTTTAACTTTAATAATAGTATTATGGCTGTGAATCTGATTTGCACAGAGGAACAAGACTTGAAAAATGGAGAAGATCAGGACAGTGATTTTTGCTATGTTACAAATTCTAAAATAGCTGTATCGTCTGGTAGAAGAGTATTTAGAAATTTTCCTTGTATTGTAAATGATATCAAACAAGATCCAAGACCATGGAAAAATAATATAGAAAGTTTGATTAAAATTGATAATGAATTGGCAGAGTCAAAATTTGATATTGGTCTTTCTAGTAACCTCGCTCAACTTGCTATGTCTTGGTATTGGGTTGATGAATCAAAAGAATTAGGTGAAATTGTCTGTATTATGAGTGTGTTAGCACAGTGCGCGATTGACAATAGCAAGCGTAAATATGATGTTAAAATTAGAAGTGAATTAGAAAGAATTAGTGATTTGAAATTTATGGATAAAAAAGTTAAAGTTACAAAACCAAATAAAAATGGTGGAATGATAACTAAGACTATAAAAGCAAAACCATTATTCTTTATTCATACTAGTGATAAAATAAATGAGGATAGTTTAATAGACTGTGTTGATTGCCCATGTCCTATGAATTTTCTACAGTCAGTAATTGATAATGATGTAAAAAGTGCTAGTAAGTCTAAAGATACTATTGATAGCATAAAGTTTGTCAATATAATTGATGGAAAAGCTGATAAAAGACAGATGGAAAAAATTGAAGCAAAAATTAAAGGATATGATGATAAAGTTAAAGAGCATTACAAATTAATTAGTGAAGGAGTTATTAAAGATGATAGTGAAAAGTGGAAAATAGAAGAACAAATATTGCAAAAAGATTTAGTTGACTTTATAGCAGGAAGAAAGCTTACGCCAAAAACAATGCAAATTCTTATTTCTAAAGCCCTATCTATAAATGGAATGAATAGTAAGTACAGAAGAAAGTTATTAAATGGATTATATCAAGCAGATATTAAAGCAAATAGAAATATATTTATGAATTGTTTTAAGCAAAATATAAATTTACAGAATTTGTGTTAATTAAAAACCCTGTAACACAACTGTAACAATGTTTTTAGAGGTTTTTGTATAATTTCTATGTGAATATAATAAAACATAATCTTTTTATTGTATCATATTTTACATGTAACAGTCAATAGAGTTATAAAATATTTTTTTAATACTATTTTCCAAACTAAAAGAAAGGTGAGTCAGATGTCAAATGAAAAAATAATTTTTCCAGAAGATATTGAGCAGTTACGGCAAGATTTAATTGCTTTTATAGAGGCCAAACAAGTGAAGCAAAAACTGTTTTGTAAACTGACAGGATTGAGTGGATGCTCTATATCCTTGTTTATCAGCTCGAAACGTCTATTAGTTCCAGATAAAATTGAAATCATAAAGAATATCATTTATCAATAATAATTTCATTTCCGCAATCATGCGGAGTGGATTTAATAAGTTTATTCCATTTCATTATTATCCTTCTCTTTCATTACTCAGAGGACTGACTCCCATTTGGGCGTTAGTCCTCTATCTTTTAATACGCAAATAATCAATTCTAAGAGGTTTTTAAGAGGTCGGAGAGTTCTAAGGGTAAGATTGTGCCAGAAGATATTTTAAACTCAATACAGAGTAATTTTGATAAATATGGGTTGTTGGAAGTGGCCTATAGCAAGGGTTTCAGAATGTGATTATTTTTAAATAATTTTATATTAACCCTACAATATAACATGGAAACATATAAAGCGAAAGAGGTACAGAGGTATGGAAGAAAATAAAGATAAGTATAATTTCAGATATTGGTATTGCCGGAGTATGAAGTGTGCAGGATTTTTAATGATGAATAAGTTCATATTACACTCGCTCGAACCTGATTTTAACTACCCTAGGCGCAACTTGTTCAAATTCACTAACAGCCAATCTTTAAGAGAGTGTGTTGAAAAATACAAACTCTTAGATAAATAAAATAAAATCTAATGAGAAAGGGGTGAAAACAAATGAATGAAACGTATGAGTCAATAATGGCGACACTAGCCAGGATCGAACACAACCAATTAGAATTTTATATAAAGATGACGCGAATGATAGAGACTCTTCAAGACAATATAACAAAACAATAAATAATATATGAACCGGCAGCTCCAAAAGGAGGCTGCTATTTTTATGCCCATTTTAACAAATAGAAACAAAAAGGGTGGCCCACTTTAGAAGGCTAGGAAGAGGTTTTGAGATGACAGCAACAATAGAAAAGAATAATATCGTAATTGATGAAATTGTAAAGGTTAATAGTAGTTGGGATAATAAGGTTAATAGGAAAGAGTATTGTAAAAATATTGCCCTTGAGAGAATCGGAGAAACGCGAAAAAACAACTGCGGAAGCGTTATGTACATTATCAAATATACATCTAATACGGATATTACGGTTCAATTTAAGGAATCTGGTTATATAACAACTCATAGAACATATGCACAATTTCAATCAGGTGGAATTAAGTGTCCATATGACATAACCGTCTATGGGGTTGGTTGGATTGGTGAAGGAAAATATAAGGCAACAATTAATGGTAAAATTACTCCACAATATCGAACTTGGACACACATGTTGGAAAGATGTTACAGTGCGAATTATCATTCAAGAAAACCAACTTATCAAAATTGCACAGTTTGCGATGAGTGGTTAGATTTTCAAGTATTTGGAAAGTGGTTTGACGAAAACTATTGTGAAATTGATGGTAAGGGTTTTTTAGATAAGGATATTTTATTTAGAGATAGTAAAATTTATAATCCAATTAACTGCCTATTCATTCCTGGTCGTATTAATACTTTGATGATTAAGTGTGATAGTGCTAGAGGGGAATTCCCCATTGGTGTCAGTTATAATAAGATTACAAATTCATTTACAGCACAATGTAGTAATGGTAATAATAAGACAATGCGTCTTGGATCATTTAATACTCCTGAAGTAGCCTTCAATACATATAAAAAATATAAGGAAAATTTGATCAAAGAAGTTGCCGATGATTATAAAGATAGAATACCACAAAAATTATACAATGCACTTTATAGATATGAGGTCAGAATTACTGATTAAAGGGATAATAATAACTATAAAATAAAAAAAAATCTTAATAAAGAATATCTAAAGGACTAAGGAGAAATCCCTAGTCCTTTCTTGTTTACCAGTTTATAGGAAGTGATAACATATTCAAACATTAATTACAATTAATAATGAGACATTGGATATATATAACAAATACTATTTTACAAAGCATCCAAGAAGAAAAGTGGTTCCAATCAAGAAACCAATTCCACCTTCATTAAATGAATACATTGCGATGATCCGTATGGCTCAGAATAATTTGAAACAAAAATATAAAGAGTTTTCAATTTGGTTGGCCGGATACTATGGGATTGATGGGTTGGGGTTAAAAGATTCGCGTATTGTTTATACATTTTACTTTAAGGATCATAGACGCAGGGACTTCGACAATCTTATGATTACGCCTAAATTATGTAACGATGGATTTGTTAGTGCTGGAGTTTTTAAAGATGATTGCGGAGAATATTTAAAATTAGCTTTTAATCCATTTCAATTTGATAAGCTGAATCCAAGGGTTGAAATGCTGTTGGAGTATTGAAAGAATAGATATTTCCATAAATAGATTTTATTAGGCAGGATAATTCTCCCTTTTGTCGAATGTGAATTGACAGAGGGAGGCGTTGAAACATGGATAATAATCCTTGGGAATGGGGATGGAATGCTATTGTTGCTATAGGCCAGATTGCTATTGCAATAGGAACATTTGCTGTGGTTTTGGTAGCTTTATTTAAAGATAAACCTCATATAAAAGTCACTTCGAAACATGATGGAAAATTCCTTTTAGATCCTATTACTTATGAACCAATTGAAAAAGTCGGAGAGATCATAATTACTGCAATAAATGAAGGGATGTTACCAGTTGAAATAACTAGAATTGGCTACAAAATGCCACATGCAAGTTATACGACTAATGAACTTGAAACAAAGAAATTACCCAAACTATTGATGCCAGGAGAACGTGTATCTCTCAATTTTGATTTAGAAAGCCTCAAAAGAATAAACATTAAGACTTACGAAATTTTCTATGCTTCTGATAATCGTGAGAGAGTATATTATCACGAAGCAAATTTATATTTAAGGCTTCGTAGGTTTTTATGGTGGAAAATAGCGAAATATTTTGGTATATATGGTAAGGAATATAGAAAGAATAAAAAATTTGATAATATTACCTGAATTCTAATTAGATGATTCGACAGGATTTGTCAGGATGGTATAATTTATAATGCAGGAATATGTTTCCTTTTGCCGAATGTTAAGAGGGTGAAAGGGGATAAATAAAGTGGATACACTGGAAATTAAAATTGATGAATTGAGTAAGTGGAAACAAGCATTAGAGGTAGATTTAAAAGAGCTGTCAAAGGAATTGGATAAAGTTCAAGAAAAAATCATAAGACAAGCAATACGTTTTGAAATATTTAAGGGAATAGAAAATAAACAAAATGTAGCAGAAGAATTATATGAAAATTTAAAGAAAATAAATATTGAAAAAGAAACTCTTGAAAAGGAAACCTTCAAAAAACAAGAAGAAATTTGGACGTTAATTACTATGATTAACATTAGATTAACAGCATTCGGTGTTGTTATTTAATAGAAGCGTACTAAACTATAAAGCTAAGGCATCCTTGATAGAGGGTGCTTTTTTTATTGTGGAAAAGGCATTTTAATGATACAAAAAGAGGTGAAAAATAGTGGCTGGAAATGAAAACAGTGGAAGAAAATTGAAGTTAAATCAAGAATTTATAGATAAAGCTGTAACATATCTATTAGATGGAAATTATATTGTGATTGTTTGTAAGTTAATGGGTGTGAGTGAAAACGCTTGGTATAGTTGGATAAATCAAGGGATTAAGGATATTGAAGATGGTAAGAAAAGTATTTTTACTAAATTCTATGATGCGATTTTAGGGGCAGAAGCTCAGGCAGAGGCAGACTTTGTAAAAACTATCAAAACAGCATCATTAACTGATGCAAAACATGCTCAATGGTGGCTCACACATAAGGCAAAGGAACGCTGGGCCGACAAGATAGACATTGTAGTATCCACTGAGAAGCCACCTGATGCACTACAGCTTGAGGCAGAATTAAACAGGTATAAGAACCTATGCCAAGCAGATGAAGTGCTTCAAATAGATGGGGAAATAGTATAGATTCATGTGCTCATTCTACCTCGAATGTTACACAAGCATCTTTTGTCACATTCACATTAAGGCAAGAATGTAGCATTCATGCGGTGTGTAGGGTTTGTGTAGTAGTAGATATAGTAATAGAGAGCAATATAGCACTTAAAATCCACGACTGGTGGACACTTTAGGTGCTTTTATTATGTTTATTTTAGGTTAGTAGGATACTCGACCCACCCCATATTCTAATTAGAATTGTTCTAAATGGCTACAGTTAGCTACACAAATTTTTTTATAATTTTTTAAATCCATAAAAGAATCGAGGTGAAACAAATTACCAAAATCAATTATGACAATACAACCTTTACAAACAATAATGATTTCAATCAATATCTTCTTTATAAATTCTTAAAAATAGAATATATCAAAAATAGCTTTCCTCCACAAGAAGCGGATAAGGCAACACAAGAATTAATTCTAAAGCACAAAGATAATCTGTTCGGCAAAAACTCATTGAGTCAATCTCTAGCAGAACGTTCATTTACCTATTTTTGTACCTATTATCTTCAAGATACATTCGTTCCAAAAGATTCTAATAAGTCTAGAAATCTGGCTCCAGTACATTATGAAATCTGGAATCAACTCCAACAAATGTTTATAGATGATAAATGGAATAAAGAGGAATTCATACTTCCCAGGGGTTCATCCAAATCAACAATCATAAATAAATCTTTGAGTTGCTATTTACATTGTACGAAGCGATCCATCTACACAATTGTAATCGGAAACAAAGAAGATGATGCAGTTCAATTCATATCTGACACCAAAATCATGCTTGGGAACGAGTTTATAAAACGAACATATGGGAACCTAATTGATACCAAAACTAGGACAGTAAATAAACAGGAATTAGAGCTTACTAATAATACGAAAATATCTGCTTTTAGTTTTGGCTCAAGTGTCAGGGGAACAACTTATTCAAGTGTGGAAGGTATATCTAGGCCATCTACTATAATTTTGGATGATGTAATTTCAGAGGATGATATTTTATCCGACAATGCAAAAGAAAAGGTTATCACTAAATTTTATAAAGAGATTGCTGAAGTTGGAGATGAAGCTGTATTTCGAGATAAGGAAAAAATCAAATCTTCCAGTAAATTCCTTATAATCGGAACTCCCTTGGCGCAAGACGATTTCATAAATACTATTAAAAATGATGTTACTTTCAAGGTGTTCCATAGAAAAGTAGTGAATTTTGATATAGATCAATACTTTGAGGAAAATGAATACTGGCAGGAATATAAAACCTTATTGTTCAACGACAAACTAGACAAAGAAATTAAAGATAGTTTGCTCGAAGAATACTACAATAATAATATTGCTGCAATGACATTCCCAACAATTTGGGAAAAATATGATTGTGCAAAGTTGGCTCAGAAGTATTTTTCAGCAAGAAATGCCTTCCTTACTGAGCTTATGTGTGAATGTCAAAACATGGGAGAAAAATGGTTCAAAAGTAATAGAGTTCAATCCATCAATGAACTGACCAATATTTCGTACACGAAAACAATGCTCTGTATAGATCCTGCTGGCATAAAGAATAAAAATGTTAGTCGAGCTGACTATTTTGCTTTTGTTGTAGGAAGTTTATCGGAAAATGACTTCTTATATATTAGACTAGGGGAGATATTGAAATTCAAAACTTTTGATGAGTATTTAGATCATGCAATTAAAATTATCACGAATGATAAATTAATTTCCACAGTATATGTGGAAAAAAATACCTATTTGGGATGGGACTGTGAAAAGTTACAGGAGCTAATAAATAACAAACTACCAGATAGATCAATTACAATAATCAATGAAATGCAAAACAAAAATAAAGATTCAAAAATTTCAACTGTTTGCGACAATATTAATAATGGAAGAATTATTTTTTGTAAAGAAACTGTGATGCCAGAAGCAATTGCTCAAATGATGGACTTCCAAGGCCAGTTGCTAACCCTTCACGACGATTTTATTGACGCTGTTGCTGAGTGCAGTATTCGTATCAGGAACATAACCACTTATCACAAACCAAAATTTTTAGATCGCAGATTATTATTTTAAACCAAGAGAGGTGAAAAAATGGACTTAGCTCAACTAAACATAAGTTATCAAAAATATCTAGCCAATTTGCCTAAATTTGCAACTATGAAAGAGAATTATTTAGGTAAAACTCAAGCTGAACTAGAATATAAGCAACTTGCAGGGCAATCGAATTACTTCTACAATAAGAATATTTTAAAGACTTTTGTGAAAACAGAGACAGCATATGTATTATCGAATAAAATCAGCTACCTATCAAAATCCAATGATAAAGAGGTCATCAAAGACATTGAGTATTACCTTGCAGAATCAGGAAATAAGCATGATCAATCAATTTTTCAGCAAATGCTGATATTCGGTGAGGCATATGAATTAGCATTTGTGACTAATGGGACAGTAAAATTTAAGGTGTTATCACCCTTGAACACTTATATCCATCGCAATGATTATGATGATGTAGATTATGCAATGTACATTTTTACAAGAGATAAAGATGCTTTTGGAGTAGAAAAAAATACATTTGTAGATGTTTTTACTTCTACCAACATATTTCATTATCAATTGCTAAATGGCACATTAGAACCTATGAGTGTGAAGGTTGAAGAACATTATTTTGGTTCAGTGCCGGTTAGTATTTGTACTCTCTCTGAGGATAAGGAAAGAGACACAATATATGAGGATATCAAGCTAATTAGTGCTGCTTATAATGTAACCATGAGTAATCAAATAAATGAATATTCTGATTTTCGTAATGCTTATATTAATTTCCACAATATGGACATAACTCCTGAAGACGCAATATTAATGAAGACGAATGGTATCATTATCACCAAAGGTCAAGATGCTGGCGTTAAATTCATTATCAAAACAACTGATGTGAATGTAAACTCTATCCTAGACAAGATAAAATCTGATGCATATGAGGTTGCTAGTCATATTGATACAGGAGAAAAACTACAAAGCAACACCAGTGGCGAAGCACTTGCAGCAAGAATGTTTTCTCTTACTAATGCGTGTAAAGCCCATGAGGATAGTTTAAGGGATTGCTTTACAAATAGGTTAAAATTGCTATTTTCATACCTCAAAGTAGCAGAAAATAAATCCTATTCTTGGAGAGATATTCAATTCATTTTTACATTAAACCTTCCTAAATCAGATGTTAATATGTCTCAGATTGTAGCTAATCTTCAAAACGTTGATGGTCTATTCTCTAAGTCTACATACAGATCCAATTTTTCCTTTTGCAATAATCCAGATATTGAAGAGCAAAAAGTAAAAGCTGAACAAGATGCTGAACCACAAGTAACTTTGGACAACATCCCTGCTACAGTAGCTTAGAGGTAATATTATGACAAAAAATGAGAAGCTTTTGCAACTATTAATATTATCTCTAAAAGAAAATAGTGAAAGTATGGCTGATACTAAATTAAATGAGCTATACCGATTACTGAAGATCAATAGAGATAAGTTATTAGATAAAATCAATAAGATTTATGCTGATTACTCTGTTGACGGAGTATTGACCATCAAATCAAGCGATAAGAAAAAAATATTATCTGATTTGATGGATGTCGTTAAAATCCAAGCTAAAAGTATTGGAACGAGTGAAAATACAATGACTGATGGATTGCTAAAACATGTCTATCAAGAAACATATTTTCAAACTGCATTTGTCCTATCAACTGGCGTATCTAAATTAAAATTTGATATGTATTTAGATGAAAAATTGATAGAGAAAATTGTTATGGAGAAGGTAGCAGGTTCAAATTATTCAGATAGAATATGGACAAATAAAGAAAAACTAGCTACACGAATTCAATCTGATATCAAGGACATTCTGAAGGGCAATACAACCATAGATAAGGCTTCTAAGCGGATTAAAGACACCTATGACGTAACAGCTAGAGAAAGTAAGAGACTTGTTCAGAACGAGGTTACAAGGGTCTACAGTGCTGCTAGAGATACCATGTATAGAGGTAGCAATGTTGTAAAACAATTACTTTTTGACGCTACTCTCGATGGACTTACATCAAAAATATGTCAAAGACTTGATGGAACTTATTATGATGTTGATAATGCAATTAGTATTCCAGGTCAAACACACGTAAGCTGTAGAAGCGTATTAGTCCCTGTAGTAGATGGTTGGTCCCCTAGCACAAAACGAGAAAATATCAAGAACATTGATGGCGAGAAACCCATTATTGACTATAAACAGTATCAAGACTGGAAAAATAGTTTACTCAAAAGATAGTTACTAACTTTTTTAAGGTTGGTAACTATTTTATTTTAATTAAAAACAATTGCACTCTATAGGCACAAGCATATATAGGGCAGAAAGCAGGTAAGAAACATGGCAATAGAATCATTTGAAGAGGTACAACAATATATTAATGACAATATGGACAAAGACGAGAAAATTAAAAATTATGTTGGGAGTTTTATTAATCCTGACAGAGTTAATAATTTCTTAAATACTGAGGATGGTAAAAAATTATTACAGCCAACGCTTGATGCCTATCACAGCAAAGGACTCAAATCTTGGCAGGATAAAAATATCTCTAAATTAGTTGATGAAGAAGTTAAAAAGAGATTTCCCGATGCAGATCCTAAAGATATTGCTATCAATGAAATGAAAGCAGAACTTGCAAAATGGAAGGCAGAAGGGGAACACAAAGAATTGAAACTCACAGCTTCTAAGATTATGCAGGAAAAGAAATTACCGATGGAACTTATGGATTACTTTATTGCAGATTCGGAACCTAATACAATTGCTAACATCACTAAATTCGAAACTGTTCTGAACACTATTATTGATGCAAAAGTTCAAGAAAGAATTAAAGATAATAATTATACTCCTCCTGCTGGTGGTGGAACTCCTAAAGCTGTAACTCAAGATATGTTTGCAAAAATGGGTTATGCAGAAAGAGTAAAATTAGCAGCAGAACAACCAGAACTTTATAAAGAATTAACAAAGAAATAAAAAATAAAATTACATTACATTAAAGAAAGAGGTTTTTTAAATGACAGTATTATCCGATCTTATTAATCCAGAAGTTATGGGAGATATGATTTCTGCATCCCTTCCGAAAGCAATCAAATTTGCTCCTTTAGCTAAAGTAGACACTACTCTTGTAGGAAAACCAGGAGATACAATTACAGTTCCTAAATATGCCTATATTGGAGATGCAGTTGACGTTGCTGAAGGTGTTGCTGTAGGAACTACTGTACTAACTGCAAGTTCCACTCCTGCCACTGTTAAAAAGGCTATGAAAGCAGTTGATCTTACAGATGAGAGTGTTTTGTCTGGTTATGGAGATCCAGTTGGAGAAGCTAATTCCCAATTACTTATGTCTATTGCTTCAAAAGTAGATAATGATTGTTTAACTGCTTTAAGTGGAGCATCTTTAGTATCTGATCAATCACTCGTTACTATTATTTCTTATGATGGAATTGTTGATGCAGTTGATTTGTTCCAAGAAGAAGATTATGTAGACAAAGTATTATTTGTTCATCCTACTCAAGTTTCTCAACTTCGTAAAGATGCAGACTTTAAAGATATTAATCAATATCCTATGCAGACTGTAATGACGGGTGTTATTGGTTCGATTGCAGGATGTCAAGTTATCCCATCTAAGAAAATTGATAATAACTTAAAATATACCAATGTTATTGTTAAAGCAGGAGCATTGACTGTTTATATGAAGAAAGATGTTGGTGTGGAAACTGACCGTGATATTCTTGCTAAAACAACCACAATTGTTGTTGATGAGCATTATGTAGCGGTTCTTAGCGATGAAAGCAAAGCAGTAAAAGTATTGTTCAAATTAGTATAATTTATTGATCAAGGGGAGATTAATTTCTCCCCTGATTTTATGAACAGGAGGTATTGATATGGGTATTACATCCCAAAATCGAAGACGTAGAGAAGCAAAAATAAAATTAGAAATGGAAACAAAAACAGAAGAAGTTGAAGAAGTTGAAGATAAACCAAGTGAAGATCCTTTAAAAAGAAAAGGTGATAAATGATGCTAGATGAACTAAAAACATTATTTGAAATAGAATTAACTGACAATTCAAAAGACGCTATACTAAACCTGTATATCAAAAGAGCTACAGCATTAGTTCAAAACCATCTAAATTTTACTGATGAAGAAATGGTTAATTTAGACGATTCAATAGTTGCTTATGCTGAATATCTGTACAGGAATAAAGGCAAAGAAAATATCACCCAAGAAACACAGGCGAAACGATCAACAACCTACGCTACTAACATTCCTGCATTTATAACCCAAATGTTGCCATTGCCACATGCTAAATTTATAAGTGTGAATCAAAATGTATGATAATTTCAAATTTGAGCTATGGAATTTGAACAATGGGGTAATAAATGAGCATGGCGAGTATGTAGAGAGTGGTAGTTCATTCATTAAATATTTTGTAGGTGATTTACAGAATTATAATAGAGACAGTTTAAAAAGGGATTATGGTTTTGATTTAGATTGCACAAATGTCATATTCGTTGACAATGTTGATGCAGACATAAAGATCAATTCTACGATTATTTATAATAATTTAAATTACAGTGTTGTTAAAATTCCATGGCAAGTGGATTTCATGGAAATCGTGGTGAAGCAAAATGAGTGAGACAAATACATTTGGGTTTAATGATTTTATCAATAGTTTAGAGGATATCATTAACAATTATGAATCTGAGGCCAAGGACTTTATTGAAGGAATTCAAGTTGAAACGGTAGCAAATGCAATACTAAATACTCCTGTAATAAGTGGTAATTTAAAACGAAGTTGGAATTGGAAACCACCTGAAAAAACAGGAAATACAATATCCGGTGAAGTTGGTTCTGATGGAGGTATTGCTCCTTATGCAAGAGCGGTAGAGTTAGGAAAATCAACTCCTTCAGGTGGATGGATTCCAGGGCAATTTATTCTTACTAAACAGGTTGAAAAAATGAACGATGAATTTGAAAATAGAGCAGTAGATTTTTTCAATGATCTTACATCTGAGGTGAGATTATGATTGCTTTAAATGACATAAAGAACGCTATCACTAAAAGATTATATAACTTCACATCATTGACAATCTATGGTGAAGTAAATGAAAAAGAGTTAAAGAAACCATGCCTATGTGTAGATATAATTCCTATTTATTCCACAAAAATAAATGTAGATTTATTCAATAAATCCTTATTAATAGATATTGTTTATTTAACAGTAAAGCAATCAAAGACAGAAAACTATGCAATGATTGATAATATGCAATTAATATTTGATAAGTCCTTAAAAGTCGGTGAGACCTATTTTCACATATTACAACTTGATTCGAAAATAGTGGAAAATGTGCTACATACACAATTTAAACTGAATTATTTGGATGGAATAGATGATTTTACTGTTGATATACCAATTACAGATGAAGAAACTGGTATACCTAGTGTTAAAACTATAACTCTGAAAAATAGTGAACTGGATGAAGAATTAGGTTATAAGGAAGACACAATAAAAATAATGCAAGAATTAGAGATTAAATAAATTATAAAGTGAGGTAATTTAAATGGGAATGCCTGAAATTTTAATAACGTTTAAAACACAAGGAACATCGGCAATTGAAAGATCAGCTAGAGGTGTTGTCGCTTTGATTCTGGAAGATACTACAGCTAAAACAAAAACTTATAGTGATATTACAGAAATTGTAACAGGTGATTTTAGTACACAAAATATCAATTATATCAAATTAGCACTACAAGGATGTTCAAAAGTTATTGCAACAAGTTTAGTTGATCCAGTAGATTATTTAGATGCATTAGTTATATTAAAAAATATGGAATTCAATTATTTAGCTTGTCCTAGTCTGGCTGTTGGTACAGATATAGCAACATGGATTAAAGCACAAAGAGCAAATAAGAAGATATTTAAAGCTGTATTGGCAAATTCTGTTTCTGATGATGAGGGGATTATCAACTTCACTACGACTGGTATTAAAGTTGGAGAAGTGGCCTATACCACGGCAGAATATACAGTTCGTTTAGCAGGTATATTTGCCGGATTAGAATTTACTAGAAGTGCCACATACTTTGTGCTACCAGAAGTAACAGCAATCACGGATAATGCAGATCCAGATGGTGCAATTGACGATGGAGAATTAATTTTAGTTAACGATGGAAGTAAAATTAAAATTGCTAGAGCAGTAAATTCTTTGACAACTTTTACAGCAGATAAAGGTGAAGATTTTAGCAAGATAAGAAATATTGAGATTATTGATATGATGTCAAACGACATTAGAAACACTTTTGCAGACGCTTATGTTGGGAAAATTATTAATACTTATGACAATAAAGTTTTATTTTGTGCTGCCGTAAATAGTTATCTTGATACGCTGGCAACTGAAAGTGTGTTAGATCCTGATTCTACTAACAGAGTTGGTGTAGATATTGTTGCTCAAACTGCTTATATTGCGTCTAAGGGTATAGATACTAGCACAATGGACGAATTGGAAATTAAGAAATATAACACAGGTTCCAATGTTTTTGTGGCTGGAACAGCAAAAATAACTGATGCAATGGAAGACTTAACTTTTAATATAGCTCTTTAAATAAAATTGAAATGAGGTTTAAATTATGAGTAATAAAAATAAAGTTATTAATGGCACTTACGGAAAATTATGGATTAATGGTGTTGAAGTAGCAGAACTTAGTAAGTTTTCTTCTAAAGTTACTAAAAAATATGAAGAACGTCATCCATGTGGTCAATTAGGGACGGAAAGAACCCTCATAAGTTGGGATGGTGAAGGATCTTATACTGTTAAAAAGGTATATTCCAGTGCTAAAAAAAGCTTAGTAGCAATTCAAAAAACTGGAAAAGACGTTGATATGCAAATCACTGGAAAATTAGCAGATAAAAACAGTGCTGGACAAGAGGGTATTGTCTATCCAAATTGCATTACTGAATCTTTGAATCTTATGGATTTTGAGTCAGGAAAAGTAGTGGAAGATTCAGTATCCTTCAAATTTAATCCAGATAATGTTTACTATACAGATTCAATTTAAGAGAGGGGAATAATTTTGAGTAATAAAACAAAAAAAGCAACTTTAGCTGATTTTATTTCTAAGGCTACAGATAAAGAAGATAAAATTGAAACTAAAGAAGTAAGAGTAATTAGTATAGATAAAACTATTATTATTAGAAATTTATCACAAGATAAGCTTATGGAATTAATAGATAAAGTCGGAGATAAAGGAACTGACATGGAGCAAGGTGATAAATTAAATGGATATATTTGTTATGAATGTGTCACAGAACCTAATTTAAAAGAAGAATTGAAAGATGCAGAAATTCAAAAACAATTAGGTGCTTCTAGTCCTGTAGATGCGGTGTCGAAAATGTTGAATTTTAAAGAGAGAGCGGAGATTACTAAGGCAATCATGGAATTTAGTGATCTTAATGCGGATACAATTGAAGTCTTAAAAAACTAATAAGCAGTAACAAAGACATTTTTATGCTTTCATATTATTTAGACAAAGGTGTTCCAATGTCTGAGTTACTGCAATTAAGTAGATTAGAAAAAGATCTCCACATAGCTTCAATGGAATTCAATATTGAGAGATTAAATTCACAATGAGTTTAATCTCTCTTTTCTATGTCTTTTATGGGAGGTGAGAATATTAAATGGCTACAAATACTATTGGGGCTATTTTTACATTAAATGATAGTGGATTTAGGCAACGAATAACCCAAAACATAAATTCCACTCGCCAAATGAGAAATGGATTAGATGATGCGACAAATAGCACACGAAATTTAGGCCAAAGTTCTGGTATCCTTGGCGGTAGTTTAGGAAGTCTAGCAACAAAAGCATTAGGTGTTGCTACAGCATACCTGAGTGTAAAAAGTGCAGTAGGATTATTTAAAGATGGGTTGAATCAAACTTCTAGCATGGAACAGTATAAAAATACACTAGAAACAGTAATGAAATCTAGCCAGAAAGCTTCAGAAGCAATTGTTTGGGCAACAAATTTTGCGAATAAAACACCCTATGAAACTGGGGATGTTATCGATGCAACTGTTAAATTAACGTCTTATGGCATGGTAGCAAAGGATGTACTTGGTGGCATTGGTGATATGTCCTCAGTAATGGGAAAAGGTCTTGATCAAGCAGTTGAAGCCATTGCTGATGCCCAGTCGGGGGAGCTTGAAAGATTAAAAGAATTCGGGATCAAGAAGCAAGACGTAATTGATGAAGCTGCTAAAACTATGAAGGGTAAAGAAATTGTAAATTCCAAGGGTCAAATTACCGATCAAGAAGGTTTTAATAAAGCTTTATTCTCTTTGATGGATACTAGATTTAAGGGTGGTATGGATAAACAATCCACATCGTACAAAGGCTTGATGTCAACTATTACCGGGGTTTGGAAGACTGGTTTAGGAAATATTATGGGCGTTACTGAAGATGGTTCAATTCGCGCAGGTAGTATGTTTGAAGGCATAAAAAATAAAGTTAAGATTGTTGCTGATACAGTTCAAGCATGGTCTAACAATGGTTCATTTACTTTAATTGGAAACAGAATTGAAAGTATTGGCAAACAATTTAATATCTTGAGTAATAAATATTTACCTAAAGTAAAAACAGGAATAGGATTAATAACTAAAATTGTAACAGACCTATATGCAGACGCTAAACCTGCCTTGACATGGATAGCGGAAAATGGATTCAATGTAATATCAGGAACCATTGAGACGGTTTGGAGTGTATCTAAAAAGACCTTTGATTTTATAAATGACAATTGGAGTACAATTAAACCTTTGGTTGAAGGACTTGTAATTGCATGGGGTACATATAAGGCTATCACGTTGGCGATAACTGGTGTTACCAAAGGAATGGCTATAGCACAACTTGCTTTAAATATGGCAATGAGTGCTAATCCAATGGGTTTAGTGATTACTGCAATTGGTTTATTAATAGGTGCAGGGATTTTACTATACCAGAATTGGGATACAGTTAAACAGGTGTTAAGTGATACTTGGGTAAGTATTAAAAATACTTTTGCTAATGGCGCAAACGTAGTTATTGACTTACTTAATAAACTGAGAAGTGCTATGGGAAAACCAATGATCGCTAAAATAGCTATTGAACAAACTGAAACTGAAAAACGCAATAGTTTTGATGCTGTAAGGGGTATTGGCAACAATGCTGATGGTACTGACAATTGGCGAGGTGGTTTAAGTTGGGTCGGTGAACGTGGGCCAGAATTACTCAATTTGCCAAAAGGTAGTCAAGTAATACCTAATCATAAGGTATTAAATTCACCTCTAATGGGAATAGTTAATCAATTTTCCAACACACCGAACAATGGTAATAAGACTCAAAGTATTATACAAAATGTGATACCTCCGAAAAATAATCCCATTACTGACTTGACTCAAAGCATCGTGCAAAAGTTAAATCCTTTCAAGAGTAATCCAATCATTGACTTAATCCAAACTGTAAGGCAATCGTTAATTCCGGCTAATGTAGAGCAGATCGAACCAATAAATCAGAATATTAATCAAAACGTTATACCTCCAAATATTAGTCCTTTAGCTGACTTGTCTCAAAATATTAAGCAATCGTTAAATCCGGCTAACATAGAGCAGCAACCTAAGTCACTATATCAAAATATAAAGCAAAAATTGATACCTTTCAGGAGTCAACCTATATCTGACGTAACGCAAAAAGTTAAAGAAGTTCCTTATAATAGGCCAGAAATTAATAATGGTCAAACAAATACAAATAAAAATATTAGCGTAACCATACAAAACATTAATATAAGTTCCGAATCTGGTAAAGAAAAAGCTACAGCTTTAGAGATTAAGAAACATCTTGAATTAGCTTTAGCCAATATTTAGGAGGTGTAATAAATGAATGTCTATATAAAAAGTGGAAGTAATTATATTACACTTCCTATATTACCAAATGAAATTATGTTAAATAATCCCAGAGAGAACGAAGATTTTGATTCAGTCAATGGAAAAATCAAATTATTAGGAAATAAAGGGCTGACAACACTATCAATAGATAGTGTTTTTCCATCTACAGCAGATAAATATAATTTCAGTAAGTCTAAAAAATATAGCGGATTAGAATATATTGGTAAAATTGAGGATTGGAATGTCGTAAATGTTATTGTTAAAGATTTGAATTTAAATAAGAATTTTGTTATTAATTCATTTGACTACGGAATCGTAGATGGGTCTATGGACATAAAATACACCTTGAATTTGGAAGAATATAAATCCGTAAGCATTACACAAAAGAAGGTGTAATGAAATATGTATAAGATTTATGCAATTACAAACGGATTACAGGCAGATATAACCGAAATTTGTAGTGGAATAAAATGGGAAGATAGTATTGATACTTTAGGGATGCAGTTTGATTTTACTATTCCAAATAGCATTAATATTAATAATAAATACGTTGATATTGGAAGCTTATTATTATTTAGTAATAGTTATGAGATATTTCGTGGAATAGTTGTATCAGATAATAAGGATAAAAATACAAATACTTTTACTTGTTTTGATTATGCTTTTTATTTGAATAAATCACGCGAGATATATCAATTTAATAATGAAACTGCTGATAACTGTATCAAAAAAATATGTAGTGATTTCAATGTACCTATAAGTTATATTCCACCATTTGCTACTAAAATAAAGAAAATATATTACAATGAAGAATTAAGCGCGATCATAAAAGATATATTGAATCAGGTTGCATTAGACGATGGACGTAAATTTTTTATGGAGATGAATGAAGGAAAATTATATATTGATATAGTATATGATCAAATTGTTAACGCCACTTTTACTAATGCTTTTGGTGAAACGGAAGATTGCACTAAATATATCAGTAACCCCTCACGTAGTCGGAGCATAGCTGACATGAAGAATAGTATAAAAATAATTGTTTCAAATACAGAAAATGACAATGAAACCGTTCAATTAGTTGCTACTGCTAAAGATGATAGTAATATCAAAAAATATGGTTTATTACAGGATGTTCAAACATTAGATCAAAAAGATATTGCTCAAGCCAATTCCATTGCTAGTAATTCACTTAAAGATTTGAATAAAATACTTGAATCTAATTCAATTAGTTTAATTGGCAGTGATAATGTTAAGGCCAATAGAGTATTAAATATCACAGAAATATATACAGGCATGAGTGGTAAATATTTAGTTACTAAATCTTCTCATACCTTAAACAATGGAATTTCAAAAATGACACTAGATTTGGAGGTGGTATAGATGGAGGCTCAGGAACTTGCAAGGGCAATTGCACCATTCTTAAAGGAAAGAGAAAATAAATCTACACTTGGGATCATGGTTGGGAAAGTAATATCTATATCACCTTACCGAATCAGAATTGATGAAAAGATAATTTTAGAGCAAGAAGATTTAGTATTTAGTGCAAGTTTGTTGAAGGATTATAGCAGAGAATTTATCGTAGAAAATATAGTTGGTAATACCAATAGTGTCTATGATGGTGGGATGGGTGCTAGTTCCCACAGTCATAGTTTGACTGATTTAAGTGGCAATATTAAATATACCTTAGATTTATTATTAGTTAATGATGAAGTAATAATAATACCAACATCAAATTTAGATAGGTGGTATGTGATTGATAAAGTGGGGAGGTTAACATAGGTGTTTCCAGATATTACAACAGTAAGTTTAGATGCTTTGATAACCGATTCTACTACAGCAACTACATCTATAGATAGTAAAATTGATTACAAATTTGATTTTGATTTAGGAGATTTTGTTGTCATGGATGGAAGTTTATACCAGATACAAGATGTCGAAGAAATCAAAATGTTTATTAGAAAATCTATTAAAACAGAAAAATATAAATTTAAGATATATGAACACGAAGAAGACACTGATGAATATGGTGTTACTTTAGGTGAATTAATGGGTCAAGTTTTACCAAAAATAATATTTGAATCCAACATAAAAGATACTATTACCAATGCGCTACTAAAACATAATCGAATTTTATCTTTGACAGATTGGAATATTGAGCAAGCAAAATCTAAATTTATAGTCAATTTTACTGTGAATATGATTGATGGAGTTAGTTTTGGAGAGGAGGTTGTGATTTGACAGATAGTGAAAGATTAAACTCTATGTTGGAAAATATTGATGATAAATACAACAAGACCGAAGGGTCTTTTTTTTATGATGCTGAAATGCCTGTAGCTATAGAATTAAACAAAGCAGATGCAAAAGCAGATACTATATTAGATAAAGGTTTTGTTGATACAGCTACAGGAAGTGATTTAGAAAGGAAAGTTGCACAGCAAGGGATATATAGAAAACAAGCAACCAAATCTTCTGGGTTAGTTACTATAGGTGGTAGCGTAGGAGCATTAATTAAAATCGGAGATAAAGTTGCAAGTGATACTCTAAGTTTTAAATTTACAGAAAATAATGTAATTCCTATAAGTGGGATTATAGATGTGAATGTTGAATGTGAGCAATTTGGTAGCACAGGAAATGTCCCGATAAGTGCAATAAAATACTTTCCGACAACATTGTCTGGTTTGACCACTGTAACCAATACTTTAGCATTTGATAATGGATATAATGCTGAAACTGACGATTCATTGAGACAAAGATATTATCTGAAAGTGCAAACTCCTGGTACAAGCGGAAATAAATATCATTATCTTAATTGGGCAAAAGAAATCACTGGTGTAGGAGATGCAAGGGTAATTCCTTTGTGGGATGGTAATGGTACTGTAAAGGTTGTAATTATCAATTCTAACAAAGTAGGGGCAAGCACAGAATTAATAAATGAAGTAATTGCACATATTGAAGAAAATAAACCAATTGGAGCAACAGTAACCGTCATTAGTGCCATTGAAGTTTCTATAGATACCTACGCAACATTAGTTATTGATACTGATAATTACACTACAGAGCAAGCGCAAACCAATATTATAAACAATATTACAAAATATCTAGCTAGTATTGCATTTGTGGAAGATTATGTGTCTTATGCTAAAACAGGTAATGAAATAATCAACGCTGATGGAGTTGAAGATTATAGTGGTTTACAAATAAATGGTGGTATTACAAATATTGCAATAGGAAATGAAGAAGTTGCAGTAATTGGGGGTGTTGTTTTTGGATAAAGCAGCACTCTTTTCTTATATGCCAAAATATTATAAAACGTCCGAAGTAATGGACAATATCAACAATGCTAATGCAATAGAGTTAGATAATTTAAATAATAGATTGGATAGCGTCCTGAATCAGTTCTTTGTGGACAGTGCAGATTTCACTTTAAATCGATGGGAAAAAGAATTAGGACTAAAAGTCAGAAATAGTTATTCTACAGAATTTAGACGAAATAGAATAAAAGCTAAATTAAGAGGAGCAGGAACCTTTACTAAAAATGCTGTGATCGGATTAGGTAACACATTTGATTTGGAAAAAGGAACTGAATTTATACCTTATATTGGAGAATATAGGTTCAGCACTCGCAATAAGGCAATTGACATAATTGACTTTGAGGGTTTAATGGAAGCATTTACTGAAATGAAACCAGCACATTTAAGATTTGATCCTATTCTATATACAGTTGTACCTGGACAAAAATTTAAGCGTTATACCTCTCTAAATTATCTATCATCAATTATGCGAACTGGAGAATCAAAAAGTAAAAGATCAATCAACTCGAAACGAGAGATTGATCTTTTGTATTTATCGACACAACAAATAGCTCTTGATGGTGCTCGGAAACTTGATAGTGTATGGGTCTTAAATGGTTCAGAGGTCGAACAACCGATTAAGTATAATTTGGGTCTTAAATTAAGTGTGCCAGTAACAAAATCAATAGTAAATTCTTATCTATCAGAAATTAAATCAATAAGGACAGTAAATATTTACTCCGGCAGTTCGGTATTAAACGGAGCATGGTTATTAGATGCAGACCAAAATCTGAGTGGATTAAGGTCTATGAGCGTCAAGATTAATGGAATAGCAGTATAGAAGGAGCGTGAAATAAATGTCTTATGATATCACAACTAATTCTTACAGAGAAAAAATGGCTAAAGCTGTAGCAGGGACAGTAGCCTTACCTAAAATTTCAACTATTTGTGTTGGTACAGGTGGATTAGATATTAGTGGTAATCCAAAAACACCTATAGGAACGGAAACAGGACTATATAATCAAGTTTTAACTCGTAGTGTAGGTACACCAACATTTCCAACTACTACTCAAGCACAGTTTGAGTTAGTCATTAGTCCAACAGATTTACCTGCAAATACTCAAATCACTGAAGCAGGATTATTCGATGAAGATGGAGATTTTGCAGCGATTAGTACCTTTTATATCAAAGCAACAGATGGCTCAACAACAATGACAATTGACGTAATAATGCAACAATAAGGGAGATGGAATAATGGCTAATACTATAGGAGATAAGACAAATTTTTTAGCTGAAGTTACAAAAATGGACAGAAATACACCAGGAGATGGATTGCTATTTGATGCCATCCATCAACAACTTGTTAATAATGACGCAAATTTAAAACAAGGGCTTACCGATGAAACCAATGCTCGTCTGTCACTACAGGCAGAAACTACGTCAGAGCTAACTGATTTAAAAAAGTTAAAACACAATAATTTTATCTATAACATAAGCACCGATAATTTTCCCGTGCTTACTGCAAACAGGAGATAC
>Ga0209728_1000409_pt1 | contig 37091 bp, 29 predicted proteins | sample RifGroD1_FD_183997 | JGI IMG/M metagenome (GOLD analysis project Ga0209728, IMG submission 183997) | Groundwater microbial communities from Rifle, Colorado, USA - Groundwater D1 (SPAdes) (version 2) | ecosystem: Environmental > Aquatic > Deep subsurface > Groundwater | place: Rifle, Colorado... | reverse complement strand
GACTCCCTTTAAAGCAAACCACCCAACAATTAAACCACCAACAATAGCTAAAACCTTGAGTGCAATTTGAGTTTTATTATTATTAGTGGTTGTTGCAATTTCTTTATTATTATTGCTAGTATTAATTACCACTTGGCTTAATGTTCCCATCATTGAACTTGTTGTCTGTAAATAACTAGTTTTAAATTCTGTTACAATTTCCTTTACATCATTCATTTGTGTTTTAATCGAATTTAATTGCTCCTTTGTACTAGCATTATCAATTTGAAGATCCTGAATCTTATCTGTATGCTCCTCTAATATTTTTTTATGGTCGTCCAAAACTTCCTTTATTTCTGGCTCAATGCTCAAATTCAACACCTCTTCCATAATTATATTTTTCATGTTGACAATTGCCCCTTTCTTGATGTATAATTCAGACAAGTCTTACAAAGTTAACGCTTTGTAATTCCCAAATGACAGTCCAGATGGGCAATATCTGGCTGTCAAATACATACAAAACTGAATAAAATAATATTGACCAATTTAATAGGTTAATAAAGAGGTGTAATTTTTATTTTATACCTCTAATTGGCATTTGTTTTATTATCCTAAATATTTTCCAACTGCTTCAGCCGTATTGTATTTTGTTTTTCCACTTAATAAAATTTCACAAGGATGTCCAACACTAGATCCTCCAACTATAATCAACTTCTTTGAACTCATCGCATCTTTTGGTACAGATTTATCAGCAGGTCGAATAAATAAAGCACAGTTACCATTTTTTTCAGAAACATCTGTCCCAGACCAATAATCTTCTTTACTGTAAAGCAATACACAAACATCTAACATATCATTCACTCCTTGATTATTATTTATTGCTGATTGAATAGTAGAAGTAATTTGTTCTTTATAAGCAATATCAAGATGCTCTAAAATCCCCTTACTAATAGCAACACTCGCTTTATCCATATTTGCTAAAATAGCATCTTCCTCAGAATCAATAAATCCATATTCAACTAAACAAGCATCTGTATTTGTTCCATCGAATTTACGCAAAACATAAAAATTACTTGCCTTAACTTTACGGGCAATCATCATGTTTAAAGCAAAAACCATATTACTTTGAATACTTCTACTTAATTTCTCATCTGTTCCTCCAAATTTAAAACAGTGACATTCGATTCCTTTGGCTGATTTATTAAACGCATTATTATGAAAACTTATAAAGACATCAGGATTATATTGTTTCGCAATTGCAATACGATTCTGTAAATCTTCATTTATATCATATGAATTTGAACAAAAATCTTTATCAGTTGTTCTAGTATAATTTACTGTGACTCCATGTTGTTGAAGTATTTTTCCTACTTTTAGTCCTAAAGTTAAATTATTATTTTTTTCTTGTGTTTTAATACCCAATGCCCCTGGATCACGACCTCCATGACCTATATCGAGCACGACTACCTTATTTTTTATCATAATTATTCACCTTCCATTTAATTAATAAAAAGAATTAAATCTTATTATCCATTCTCCACTATTTTCTGAAATATTAATTATTTAATAACTTCTAATATACCTTAACTTATCTGAACTAATTACCTCTTGTGGCGAAGGATATCTTTTCTTTACTAATCTCATTCCATCAACTTTAGCATATGAATCATTAACCAATTCACTACACACATCACTATTTCTATCCCTGATTCTAAACCTGAACTTTAATATTCTTTTCAAAAACATAAAAATTAATAAACCATAATCGTACTTATCTCCAACTTTTGATATAGCATAATCACAAATTAATTTTCTTTGAATATCTGTTAAAGAATCGCATGTATAGACATCTAGATAATTTTTATATTTATCTATATTACAATATTGAATTCCATTCCAATCTGCTTCTATTGCAATGCCATCTGATATATAAATTATCAAATGTGAATAATTAGAATTTGTTAATTTTTTAACTATTTTTGATATTGGATTTGAACCTTTATATGCTAATATATCTGTTGGTTTTATTTCATTAATATCCATGATTAAACACCACTCATTTTCGCTGAAATGTACATCTCTCGTAATTCTGTATTAATTTTTTTAAGGTCAATGATTCCTCCAACTTTCCATATTTCTAAAGGAGAAGAAATATTTGATAAATCAATACTAGAATGTTCTAATATTGTACTTAATATATTAACTTTTGCTTGTAATTGAGGAGTAATTGATTCTGGAGGTAATATTGAGACCATTTCTTTTAAAATTAAACCTAATATATCACTGTAATATTCCAAGTAACTGACATTCTTGCTTAGACTACCCGTTTGTTTTTCTAAATCTTTCTCTACAATTTGCCATAGATCAATCGAATCAGACATTAACACATCACTCCTAACGCATACAATTCAAGATTCTTATTTATTGGATTTGATACTTTTATCGTAATTTCATTTATGTATTCAGGTAATTTAACCCTACCTTTAGACGATATTATTGTGTCTCCTTCAAAATGTACTTGAACATCATTTACTTCAAAAACCAATCCATTATTTTGTGATTCTTGGTAAATTTCTATGATGTTTGTTAATTTAGGGAGTTGAACTGTTTTAGAAACAACTCCTCCAGAATGTAAGATTAAAATCCCATCACCGATACTGCAATTTGATAAGATTAAATCGTTATTAATGAAGTCCTCATCAAAAAAGCAGAGATTGGTCAATGAATTATTATTTATACTTTGTTTCTTTGCTTCCAAAACCTCATGATAATCAAAATTCATATATCCATTTTCTAATGTATAAATTCTACCAACTATTCCATCAATCATTACAGGTTCTAATTTTACAATAGTCTTAGGAACATTAACTACATTTGTTATTTCTTGATATACAATAATTTGAACTTCTTCTTGAACTATTGAACCATCCTCTTGAATCACATCTTGCAATTCTGTAATATATTCATCTGATGCTATACGGTAAGTTACAGTTTGTTTGTCCCATTCTATTACTTTTTCTGATTCAATAGTCTCATCATATGTCTCAATTTCATTGCCAAATTCATCTGTAATGGTTTGGATATTATCTTTGTATAAATATTCACCATTATCATTGACTTTTTGTATTTTTTCATTTGTTGGTTCAGATATTGTTTTATTGAGATTGATAGGAAATGGGAGCAGAACCGAGTATTCGAAGTTTAATTTTTCTCTGTCGATTCCTGTAATTTTATTAGAAATTCTATCGAATAGTATTGTTTTCATTAAGATTGTACCTCCTTTATTGAACTTTATTGAACTTTATTGAACTTTATTGAACTTTATTGAACTTTATTGAGTTGATTTATTATATTATGATTGATTATTTGGCAATTAAAATAGAATTATCTTGTTGGGGTGATAGTTCTTGGATGAAATTATTTATTATTTGTTCTATGTTGTTGAACTCCCAATATGGGATTCTGAGTAAGGGGATATGATTTTTCTCACAGTATTCCGTTTTAATCTTATCCCTCTTTTTAGTTTCTATAAAATTCTTCTCTGCTTTTTCTTGCGATATACCACCAAATCTCACAGGTTCAAAATGCTGTTGCCCATCTGCTTCGATTAAACCTATTACATTATTATATTCATCTAATATTGCTGAATCAAAAGGTAATGGTTTAATGTTACGACAATCATCAAATTTATATTGAGGTTTAAAATTGATTTGCTTTTGAGTTAAGCATTCTTTAATTGCTAATTCTGCTCTATTAAGGTTACAATTTGGACATCCACCATAATCTCTTATTAAATTATTAGGGAATATTAACCAAGGTTCATTGCAGATATTACATAATATTTCTATTTTTGTTTTTGAATTTATGTATTTACCAATTACTGTGTATCTATTCTTATGTTTATCTTTTATTTGTTGAGTGAATTCATCTGTTGTTTTTTGAGCATTTCCATTACAATGTGGACATCCATGTCCATTCAATAGATGATAAGGAATAGGACTCCATGATTTATTACAAATAGTACAATAAACTTCAATTTGTTTGTCAATATTCTTAAACTTTCCTTTAATAATATATTTATCGCCAAAAACATTAAAAACTTGTGATTCAAAAGTTTCCTGCGATCTTGCTCTCATCTCTCCTTGTTTTTTATGCTGACAAACTGGACATTGCACTTCTTTACTTATTAAATCATAAGGAGAAACTTCCCATTCATAATTATTACATTCATTACAATTATGTCTAGTTAATAATTTAATACGACTCCCATTATATTTTTCTAATACTTCATATTGATTACCTCTTAAATTATATAATTCATTAATAAATTCTTCGTTCGTCTTTTTTCTCGTCATTATAATTTAATCATCCTTTCTGACAAAAGTTTTTAGAAATTGGAAAAGAGCCATGTATCAGCATAGCTCTTTTATTACAATAAATAAGTTTGCAACCTTATTTATCAACCATATTTATTATTTTTTGTTTATACATGATTAAGAAGTAATTAATGTATTAGTTGCTTTCGACACAAAACCTTCAACAACTAAACTATTTGTTGCCCACTTAGTAGGAGTCACCACACCACTCCTAACAATTCCATCATCTATCTTCACTAAATTTTTCCCTATAATTGGAATTAAATAGCAACTTCCAGCCCCATCTACAACAAATGAACCATTCGTTACATATTTGCTTAAAACTAATAGATAAAGTTGAGAGTTATACATACATAACCATCTGCTAATTCCCACAAGTGGTTTTGATATAGCAGTTAATCCATATTGTTTAGTATAATTTGCTAAATAACCTAATCCATTTATTGTGACTTTACTCCCAATATTTGTATTGATATTATCTGAAGCAAAGGGGAGATTTGATATTCCGATTTCACCATAGAGATTTAAATTGTCTTGACCAACTCTATAAGCTAATGATTTCCAAGGATGAATACCCTCTTTGGTTCCGCAAGCACTTGAGATGTCAACGATTTGCCATTCTGGAATTTCACTTAAAACCGTCACCTCTGTACTTGCTGAAATTGGACTTGGTGCTTCTAAATATTCTGAATAAGTCACTAGATTATACTCGTTACTCCAATTAAACAACACTTGTACTTCTTTTGTATTTTTACTAACAAGCAAAATATTACTCAACCCTGCATCTCTTCTTGGATTACTAGAAGATAAAACATCATAACCTGTTGGCTTTTTGAAGGTTAATTCAATGTTGCAGTAGTCCGTGTAGATGGTGGATGCTGTTACTCCGTCTGAAGCGTCTGCGTAGGCTAGGAAGTGGACGAAGCCGTCACTATTTATGATGTACGACTCAGGAATATTGCTGAAGACGCCTTGCACTCTCTGAACTGTAGCTGTAGTGTTATTTGTTGAGAAATTTACCCACGAAGAACTATTTGTACGCCAACTAGCAATTATAGCTTTATTTCCACTTGGACCACTACCATACCCCCACCAATTACAAACAACATTACTCAAATTATCCTTCAACCACTGTACCTTATCAATCGCAGGGATTGCGCCGTATTTTTGCTCCACAATTGCTATGATGTTATAGGAGAAAAGGTATTGTGCTATTGCACCATTCTCTAAACGAGAAGAAACGGATAAACTATTATCTAGTGATTTAATTAGATCTAATTGTCCTTGTGTAGGTTCAAGCCAAGTTCCAGTAGGTGTTTGTAATGTTGTAAGACCTGGAGCATACTTAAATAAATTAGGATTCTCAACTACACTCCCACTAACCTTCCCCACAAAATCATCCCTTACATCAACGGTTTGACCTGTCGCTAAACCAAATAAATTCACGATTTTATTCTGAAAAACAATATCCAAACTCACATAATCATTATTAATTACACTTGCAGTCACACCATCTGATACATCGCCATACGAAATTACATTCAATATTCCATTAGCATCAATAGCATTTGCTAATGTGACTGTGCTTGCACTTGTAATATCATAAGAAATTAATGTAATCCCTGCATTAGTATGATTACCTCCAACAGTCCAAGTATTGCTATTATTATCTCGAATTGCTACCGTGGCTTTATTGCCAGTTGGTGAACTTCCTGAACAATTGAGTTTTGGAATTAATTTACTTACATTAGATTTAATCCATGCCACTTTTAAAGCAGTCGTACTTGCAGGAATTTTACTACCTAATTTGCGTTCAATATTTTTAATTGTATTTAATTGATGAATTCTAACTGCTTGATCACCATTGACACTTGTGCTAAATGTAGTTAAAATTCCATCTAATGTAAACATTTTTGCGTATTCAGAAGTAATCAATTCTGTAGTAAAATCTGTGGGAGCAGGATTATTTGCTACAATCGCACTTAATGTCTTAGCAATATTCGGATTCTCCCATGTCCTACCACTAACCTTATTAGCATAATCACTTGTAATAGTTTGATTAGCATAAGGTAATCTAAACCCTGCTTCACCCATTAAAGTAGTTGTTGTCGGTACACTCAATGCAGGTTGACCTGCTGGCATAATCATAGAATAATCAATTTGAATGTCTTGTGCTACAAGTCCTGCATTTGTTCCCAATGTAAATGTTGCTACATTTGTACTAAGTGTTGCCCATGTTCCTACTACTGCCGTTTTTACTCCTGCTACCATGTGGTAGACTAATGGAACGCTTGAACTAGCAGTTGACTCCATTACTACAACTTGATATTTACTTAATGCTACTCCAATAGTTGCTGTAAATGTTACTTTCTTTAAAGTAGTATCTACTCCATCTGTAGCAATAGTTTTTGTTGCTAAAATTGTACCTAAAACTCTATCAACTAATTTAACTTCATCACCAGCGACCAATCCTGTAACTGAATCAGTATAAATAACTGTATCAGTAGATAAAGCATCCTTAATCACAGTTGCTAAAGGACTTGAATAAACTCCAGAAATCAATTCTCCTGCCATACCTGTAACTGTCACTGTATCATTCGCACTCCAAGTATTAGGAGTGCCAATTATTACCCTAGAAACACCACGACTATTTAACAAATTTGTCGCTTTTACAATAGAATTGACAGTTTGTGTCGTCTGACTCTCCGATAAAATGCGTCTTTGGTCGGTGTAGGCTGGCATGATTACTGCGTCACCTGATATGAAGTCGGCAGGGAGATTGGGGAATAGTGAGCCACGGTCGATGTTGGAGATTGAGATGTCTGCTAAAATCCCGTTAGCATAATAAGCACTAAAGTTTTGACTGTTGTGCATATCAGAAGTGCTAAAAAACACTAAATCTTTAATGGTAGGCAGTTGACCAGAAAAAGTAATTGTGTATTTTACACTGCCATTTACTAATAATTTAATTACAGTCGTTGAACCAGAGTAGGCCATAGTAACTCTTAGGGGTATCATAGATTGTTTAGCTATTTCGGGCATTGTAGTGTACTTAAAAGTTGAGCCACCTAAAACGGTGTCTGTATAATAAGTTGTTCCATTGCCAGTACCTAGAAATAATCTAGTTGAAGCTGTATCCATAACCAAAGACAATAAACATTTATCAGAAGCATCCCTTAAAGAAAATATACCATTGCTTGTATTAACAAGAGGACTTACTAAAAGATCAATTGTTCCAGCGCTGTTTAGATTAAATGTACTAACATCTATCCTTTTATAATAACCAGAAACAACTAATCCAGAACCAACTAAAGACGGCTTAAAAGTTGCAGTAACATTTTTTAAATCCGTTCCACCAACCTCAGCTACAGTCGTCCCATCCAAACTAGCGTAGAATATAGTGTTGTTATCTATTTCTGTTTTTGGAATTCCATGATACGTCTTCAATAACTTTTTAGGACTTAATTCACCTCTCATAAATTGGTCCGAACCACGTTTAACTTCATAATCAAAATTATATTGAAATTGTGTTCTATGACGTAAATCATTATTGATTTGTAAATCTCTACTATCAATTACATTGGAATAATTACCATCTACCCTATCAGAAACTAAAGTTAAATTTAAAACTCCTGAAACACTACTCGTAGGAGTTGTATAAGTTGCTGTAAACTGAGTTGAAGAACCAATTGCTGTTACTAAAAATATATTAGCTCCTGATTTTATGATGTCATTAATTTGCATTCCTGTAGTAGAAGGAACTGTAATTATTACTGAAGATCCTGTATAAGTTGTGGTAATAGAGTTAGAAGCACCAAGAGCATAATAATTTTTTGCCCCATTAGGATTTGAAGGTAAATATGAACCAGAATTTCTCCTTGGAATAGTGCAAATTTCTATTGCTAAATTACTTCCGTTTTTATACAAACCTTTATCAACACTATCTAATGTATAACTTATGTTAGTTAATGTATTTGCATTATCAGCAACCTGAATAGTCGCTCCTGTTAAATATCCTTTAGAATCTAATGTTGCTTTTAAATATGCCAAATCATTTCTTATTCCTGAAGAGGGGGGTGCCGAAAATTGAATTAAAGTATTCACAGGAATTTTAACATAATAACTATTTAAATTAACAAACAAATCACGATTAATTTTTACTGCATTCAAAGTCGAAATAGAAAGTGTAAAATCACTTATGCTACCAAAGTTTAAAAATCCACTATGTAATTGACTTCTATGAAATGATTTTAAATCACTAGGAATTATTCTATCCACTCCATCGTTGATGGCTCCCGAATCAACTCTTTGCCAAGTTTGTGTACCTATATCAAAATATTTCATCGTAGACATTTTATTTATATTCCTCCTTTATAAGAATTTTATCTTTAAATTAAAAAAGAGACTTAACTTGCCTCTTCAAATTCGCCATTATTATATTTGTTCTTAAACTCTTCAAATTGTTCAGGGGCATTATCGTCGCCATAAATATGATGATATAAATTATGTATCTTTTTACATAAACATACTCCCAAAGGATAATCATCATGTTTTCGCGCAATATTTATTTTTAGTAGTTCTAATTCTTCGGTAGTATATTTATTAATTATAGAATAAATTGGTATGTCTAATTCTGTTAACACTTCTTGTAATATTTTATTAAATGAGTAAAGATGATGAATTACATCAAATTTACCACCTGTTATTACACATCTATAACCAGAATTTGCCATACTTTTCTTTTTCCATTCATCTATAAATTCTCGTAAGTAGGCGTTTAGAGAAGAGATACCGCCTTTCCAAAAATGACTTCCTGATCCAGTTATGCTTTCTTTGTAACAAAGGTAACACATTTGAGTTTCACTATATTTGCCAAATAATAAATTATTCAGAGTTTTCGTTTGAATTATATTTGGATGTTTAAGACATACATATGTTAAAGGAGATTTAGAATCTTTATATTCTTGTGGTAATAAAATAAATCCTCGTTTCGCAAATTCTTCATATGCTATTTCATAAGTGTATATAGATAGTTTAATGTTAGGATTAAGACCTATCCATTCTAGAAAATCATTATATTTCTTTACATCTTTATTTGGACAATATTTTATAAAATAGTTCTCATAAGGTAAGTTTTTATTATTTCTTAATTCTTTTACGGTCAATGCTTTACCTAACTCTTCACAAGTAATTTTAAATAGTTCTAGATATTCTTCATATGTTTTTTCTATTTTAAATTTTATATATGGCATATTTATACAACCTTCTTTCTTTTTATACTGTTTTATACTTACTAATCATTGCTCTAAGCAATTCACTATCTTGAAACAAATAAATATTTCTACCAGTTTTCTTTAAATCAGATTTAACTCCAATAATAGGAAATCCATTCGTAAGTAAAAATCCAGCCAACTTCTGTGAGAAGCAATTGTAAATATTCATTTTTAAAACTCCTTTTACACAAAATAAATAAACAGATAAAAATATATCCGTTCTAAAATCAAGTAATTTAATAATTATTATTTATTGACTACTAACTATTAATATCTATCCAGATTATAGAATTGTCGGAAGGTTGACTTGATCCAACCAAAATTCCACCTCTATTAACATTACCATTTTCAATCCAAGCAGAGCCACTATATCTATACTTATTACCAGTATCCAAGGTTACAACTTCCCACCCAACAGATGGATTAGAATAAACACTTGTAATTTGTGAATATGTAGCAACTGGAACTTTAGGAATTGTTAAAGTTGTTGTATATGCTGTATTAGCTAAAGTTGTCGCATTGCTTGCATTAGTTGTTGCAACATTTGCATCACTCGTTGCAACAATTGCATTTTGTCTAGCAACTTCCGTATCTGCAATTTTTACATCTATCTCAGAAAATTTACTAATCATTATTGAATCTGTATATTGAATTCTTAAATCCGTTGTATTTACATAATCATCATAAGAATTATTTGTTGATTCAACAAAATCACTGTATGTCTGATTTGTATCATTTTTAAATTGTTGTAAATCTTGACCTGTTGCATCAATAAAAGATTGCAAAGTCTCAGTAGGATCGGCATTATTATCTGTGATAACTCGTCTAGAACTAATCCCCATTACACCTTTACTATAATAATTAAATTGTAATGTTTTACCATTTTGAGAAGAATCTAAGTAAACAATTCCACCATTTTTATAATCAACTCTATAAAAAGTTGATTGGGTTAATAATCCAGTCGTTTCAAAATATTGAACTAAGGGAGCAGATGGATCTGAAACAACAACTTTTTGGAATTCATTTGGAATTTGTAACAAAATTGTACGACCACTTACTACGGGTAATAAATCTGTGGTAGATGGATATGGTTCTAGATTTTCTAAAGTATATAACGGATTTGAATCTGAGAAAAAAGCCATTAATTAATCACCTTCCTTAAAAGTTTATTTGAACAGCAAAAGAGGAAGAATTAAATTCCTCCTCGGCAATTATGCTTTCTGTTCTTATTTCATTAAAATAGTAAACAGAATATCATCCAATTAGTTTCATTCTGTTTTTTCACCTTCATCGATTCCTATCAACAAGAAGTTTTGCTCATTTGCATTTGTAGCAATCACTTGATCAAAAGTAATTGCTACTCTAATTCTCTGTGGAATTAAATTTTCATCCGACATATCATCACCCCTTATTTAAAAATTAACTAGCAGACCAATTCAATCTTAAATTAACAGTTTCATCTACGTTAGAATAATTAAATAATACAACTTTTAAACACATTATATTTGGATTATTTGGATATGGCATAATATCAAGGTCACAAATTATTGTATATATAGTGTTTAATGCAGTAGGTGGAATTACGTAATCCCCCCATGTTACACTATTTCTTTTTTGGTCAACATGGACTGAGGTTCCATCCGAATTTACATAAATACCCCACAATACTTTAATACCATAACTATCTCCACCTGCAGCTTTTCTACCAACGTTAAAATGAGCACCCTGAACCAAAATGTCTGCTCCGGTCTTTGTAGTATTAGAAGTAATTGATAAATCACATGTTCTTTTACTTATTCCTAATGGAATATACTTTGTATGAGTATTATATATTGATTGAACACTACTGTTCGCCCCTGTCAATATCATTGATATCATATCAGTACCATATGTTGATAAATTAACTCCATTTCCACTTAAATCATATTGAATTAACTTATCATTTCTATAGCGAAAGTCTTGTTTTACAATTGCTTTCCAAACTGGAGTATTGTCCGTATTAGTGTCAAAATTACCAAAACTATATATCCCACTTGGTTCTGTTTTTCCAAAACCACACATTAAATAACCAACTAAAATATCATTGGAAGAGTATGTGTCATAGAAATACCAAGTAGAATTAACATAAATATATCTTCTATTTGTATCATTACACATTACTCCCCATAATTGAGAAGGATTAGGATAGGTTATAGCAATCATTGAATAACTACTTACTGGTGTTTGCCAAATATAGGGAGATGGATTATAAATGTTCAATTGTGGTGGAAATAAAACTACACCATTAATAGTATCATAATTAGCAATTTGTAATTCACTGTTTTGATCTATATAGATATATACATATATCCAACCAACATCCATTCTTCTTGAATCTCTGCATCCTGTATGTGATAAATATATCGGGTAATTTGTCCATGTTTTTGCAGGAACAACCATCCTTACATTCTTATTATTAACTGCAATTATTTCCCCAACACTAATATCAACAGTAACAGGATTTTGATAAAGACCAACATAGGTAACTTCATCACTAACCATTTCTTCATTCATTGCATCACAATAAAAAGCATTTGCATCTTTAGAAATATAAGGTTGTTGTATTATTTTATTATTGTTATAACTATATAGAATACCAGAATCAGGAAACCCACTTGTGCTTGCAACCCATATGTCCTTATAATCGAGGGAAACTTCATAAACCGTAGTTTGTGGCTGATATGGGAATGTATAAATCATACCACCACCCGGAGGATATGAATTTATAGAGTAAGTTGGTGGATCATTTAAATAAAATTTATTATTAATGTCATCTTTTGACGTATAAACTTGTGGAAGTATATAATCTTTAATTATACCCCCTTCATTGACATGGACAGTATAGTATATAATTCCAGAGCTAGGAAAATTTGCTGTACTTGCAACTGAAATAGTATTTGGTATTACTCCTGTGCTATATCCTGTAAATTGAGATTTAGGTTCATAATCTAAAGGAGTAAGATTCATTACAGATATTGCACCACCAGATTCAATTCCCCAAAATGTTGCATTTGTATTTCTTACCTCCCCTATAATATTTATTAATATCGATTTTTTATTTTGAACATCTTGAAATTTTGTTTGAATGTTTGTTCTATTAGTTGGCGTTATGACAATCGGATATGTCCCCGTGTAGTTTCCATTAGGAACGGTAATCCAACTATTTAATTCTGATTGTAAATTATTTAATGCAGTTTGATAATTGTATTTCTCTGTTGTAATTAATAATTTATCAGCAATAATAATCAAGTCTGCACTTTCAGAATTAACTTGACTTAAAGATATCTTCAATGAATTCGCTTCAGATAATGTTAATATAGAATCACTTGAAAAATCATCTATATTTGCTTTTAAACTACCAAGAGATGTTTCTACATCTAAAATTTGTGCATTAATAAACCCTTCTGTATCTGTAGCTATAATCCAATCTGTACTAACATAAGTTTCAGATATTAATTTACTAACAATACATATTTTGAAATCTGGTTGACCTTCAATTCTCCATAAGTCGCCAATATCATAAGGGACTGTAGGAGTTGCAATAAATACTCTACGTTTAGAATCTGCCGTATCTTGTGCCGTTGAAGCACTTGTATAAGCGTCAATGGCTTTTTGATCTTCAATTAACGCCCACAAATTCGTTGTTCCATTATATCGTTTTAATAATTTGGTCGAAGCACTGTACCACATATCTCCATTATGCTTTGTTCTATCTGTTTCCAACCAAGTATTGGGGTCTGTATCCGTAAAATACGATTCTATTTTTCCATCTATTTGAGTTTGAATCCCTGTTAAATCAAGATCATAAGTTTCACTAATAAAATTATTCAATTGACTTGTCGAATAAAATTTTGCATTATTCTCCCTAACAATGCTTATTTTATTAATTAAAATTGATTTTGTACTTTGAACATTTTCAAATTTAGTTGTTAATATGGTTTTTTGTGCTAAAGTAATAAAGATAGGATAACTACTTTTCCCAATCCAATTATCTAATTCTATTTGCAATACGTCTAAAGCATTTTGATAATTCGTTTTCTCTGTAGCAATATCTAAATAATCTACACTTAAAAATTCAATTGACTCAGACAATAACTGATCTAATGACGTTTTTAAAGTATTTGACTCAATTAATGTAATGTACCCATCTTGAGAAATTATATTTGCATTCACAGCCAAATTAATTAATGATTTATTAATATCTTGTGCTTGCAAGTCTGTGTATTTTTGAGAATTAGACAAAGCATTATCCCATTCAGGTTTATTGATATCTACTATATTTCCAACATAAGATGCTTTATTAATTAATCTCGATAATTTCTCATCTTCATTTTCAATCTTAACTATATTGGATATTGTTAAATCTATGTCCCTACTTTCAAAATTAAAATTTGTTTCAGTTATTTGGGCAGTTACATTGACATTAAGTAAACTATGTTTTACGTTGACAGTATCTCCTAAAACAATTTTCCCCCAGTTATGCTGTTCCGTTATGCATTCTAGAAAATTTACAATATTAATCTGTAGGGAAATTGGAGGGATGCACATTTCATCTAATTTATCCTTTGCAAAACCATATAAGTCTACATCATCAATATATGCACTATCTGTAATTTCTTTTTCTATAATAAATCGATTTCTTTCTGCTAATAAAGATGAAGAGAAATTGTTTGATAAAGACAATAAAGATTGTAATGCAGTAATTTGAGATTGTATTGCATAAATATCTATTCCTACAACAATTATTTCCGCTTCTTTGGAAGTTATTGCATTTTTTACATTGGTTTGCTCTGCCAACAATACTGTCAAATCTGTAACTTCCGCGACTGATAATTGTATATTATAATTATTATTCTTTAACGTTATATTTAATTCATCTAATTCATTTTGTTTGGTTGTTAATAATTCTTGTAATGGTGTTAATTGTGAGAGCAAATAATTATAATCTGTTAATTTAGATGATATTAAATCTATAAAATCCAATTCGGCTTGACATAATTCGTCAGACAAATAATCTGAATGAGTTATAGTAACTTTATTTACATCTCTTGTGAATGGTAGCATAAAATATGTATAATCTTCTACATAATTCTGACCCGTAGGGTTTACTCTATTTATTGTTAAATCGTCTTTGCCAAAAACTTTTAATCTTGTACAGAATTTAGTATTGTCTATTCCATCACTAATAGATTTTAAATATTTTCTCTCATTAGCAGTCAATCCTTTATTTTGTCCCAAATTATCCTTTTTATAAAAGTCAATTTGTCTAAGGGATGTATTAAATTTTGCAATTAAATTAAATTTCTCTGCCACTTCTAAAATAAATGACAATACAGAAGTAGACGAAACATCAAATGCTCTATAAACAGTATCAAAACCATTGGGAACACTGCTTATTGTCCAAGATGTATCTATTAGTGCAATGTTAATCACATCTGAAAGTATAATAGATGTTGGATGATAATTGCGAATATATCTATCGCTTAATTCATATTCAAGAGAGAATGCTTGAATAGATAAAAAATCTGAACTATCATCTGAATTATTTGATGGATTGTTAATAATAAACCACTCTACAAATTCTCCTAAAGTAAATTTAATTAAGTATCTATTTTTCAATTGAGATATATGAGGATTGCCTATTAATTGATGATTTTTTTCTATAAGATATGGTATATTAAAGTTTAGTTCAGATGTACCAATTATTTTTTGTTTTAGATTTATATTGTATGATTCTTTAATATTGCCTATAATTGTTTTATTTGGTTTACATATTTGTATTTTAGGCGTTTGAGTAGTATTTGACAAATCGATTTGTTGCAACATATTTTATTTCCTTTCATTAATAACTTCAGAATTATGACTAAAACTAGAGAATTCTATGTTCATATTGGAATTGTAGTTTTATATTACCTTTAACCAACAAATTTGAAATTCCTCTATTCAAACTCAGAAAATCTCCTGATATAGAATCATATCTATAAATTAACGGAATATTGGTTTTAATATCTTCAGATTCACAATTTATTTCTAAAATTTCACCAACTTCTAAATCTGTGAATGACATTAATTTTCCACCATCAGATAAGTTTTGAATTGAAAAAGATGTCCCACTAACGATTTCTACATTAATGAGAGGTGACAATGGAAGATCACCATTGTTTATAAATTTCAATTGAGTTCCTTCAACAGAATTAGAGGAGTAATCATAAATAGGAGAAGAGTAAATTGGACTAAAACTCCAAGGAGCGTTGCATCTGAAATTCAAATTTATATAGCCAGTTCCCAATCCAGTGTGTATTAATCTTGGATTGTCAGTACATAATGCGAAAAAGATACGGTCTGGATTCTCTGAAAAAATCAAAGGAGCATAAAAATCTTTTTTTAGACTTCTTGCCACTTCACGAATTTTCTCTTCATCAAATTTATCAGAAAAAGCAAATGATAATTTTAACTCTAATGTATCTTCTTGAATTTCTTGAAAATATGGAACTGGATTTTTTCTTATTTTTTGTTCAATTATGGTTCTATTTGATAGAAAACTTTCATCATATAACCCTGAATCAACATGGACATTTATAATTCCAAATTGTTCATAAAAGTTTACATTATCATAAATAAAAAATAATGATTCTGATATTGACATTAATTATTCACCTACCTTTTTATAGAAAATAAGATGTGTAGTTCAATGCACATCTTATTTTCTTGATTTATTAAATATTAACTCCTACTCTTTTTAAATTGGTGATAGTTCTATGAGCTATATGCCCACTAATCTTATCCAAATCTCTTGTCGTAAAATCTTTTCCTGTAACATTAAAATTTATTGTAGTTGGCACACTGACATGAGTTTCGGATGATCTCGGTTTAAAATTTGAAAAGTCAATTTGGGGTTGTTTAAAGTTATTCATCAGTAGGTTATTTTTCATTAAATTATCCATGACAGTAGTGAGCGAAGGTAAATCTTTTACGAGTTGGTTAAAGCTTGTAGTTTGAACCGGAGATAATACTCTTTCTGGTTTTCCTACTTTACCATCTAAATAATGCATACCAGTTGATTGAGTTTCTCCTCCTTCAGCATATTTAGGTGGATTAGCTACTCCTGACGCAATTATGTTACCACTAGAATCATGTGCATTCCACCCAGAAGAACCGTTGTTCCATGTAACATAATTTCCACTAGATGAACTTGTAGAACTACTTCCGGAGCTAGAGGATGAACTAGAACTACCGTTATTACTTACAGGGACTCCATTCATTGTCGTGCCAGGATAATAAGGCGTAGTTACTCCATTAGAAATAACATTTAAGTTAGTTTGAGAAGCTTGAACCCCATCAATCAAACTTTGCAATCCTGTCCAACTTACACCTAGTGCTTTTGCAGTTTCCTCATTCATATTCTTAAAATCAGCTAAAAATGAAGTTAACTTTGTCTTCATTTGGTCTATATTGCCATTTATTATTTGAGTGCGGAGACTGGCAAAATATCTTTCATTATTAATTTGCTCATTCCAAAAATACTCTTGATTCTTTTTCTGCAAATCTAAACCATCTTTTATGATTTTATTTTTATTATCTTCTGCATCTTTCATATTTTGATAATATTCATTTTGAGAATCATTTATATCAGATTGAGCATCTTTATAAGTTTTAAGATTTTTGTTTATTAAATCATTTTTAGTATCTTCTACGTCTTTAAAATTCTTAAAATCCTTATTCCGCAAATCATTTTTAGTATTTTCTGCATCTTTAAGTCTTTGTAGATTTTTATTTTGCAAATCAAGACTATGCTTTTGTTGAAAATCTGCAATAGCAATTTGCTTTTCAGAAAGTTCATCATTTAAATCGGAAATTTTAGCTTTAGCTTCTAAAGAATTATCAAGAGACAATATATTTATTTTATCCTGTATATCTTGGGCTTCTTTTTGATCTTTAGCTAATTTGGTATTATAAGAATCCGTATCTGCTTGCTCATTTAGTTTAGCTATTTCTGCATCAATATTATCTATGACAGATGTATGTCTTTTTTCTTCGGTTTCAATTTCTGCATCAATATTATCAGTTGCTATTTTATGACGATCTACTTCTGCTTCAGTTTGGGCATCAATATCATCAGTAATAGTTTTGTATTTTTTTGCAGTCTCTTTTGTTTCTTTTTCAATATTGTCTATTTCGTTAGTATGACGTTTATCTTCTGCATCCATTTGTAAGTCTATGGATTTTAATGCAATATCTTTTTGAGTTTCAAGGGATGATTTCATTGTTGATATTACTGAATCCGCAATTGAGGATTTTGCATCTAATAATGCCTTTTGAGCATTTATTCCATCTGATATAGAAGTTTTTAATGCTTCGCTTAATAATACAGTTGCTTCGGTTGTTAATTCTGTGTTAACAAGTTGGGATTTTAAAGATAATATTTCAGAATCAATAGCTGATTTCTTTTGTTGAAGAAGAGAGATTTGATAGGATTGCTCATTAGAATATTCTTGGGAAGATGTGGAATAGAGGTCTAGATTTGCTTTTGATTGAGAAATTGAATCGTCAAGGAATGAGATAGATTGGTTAAATTTATCTATTTGGATTTGAGTTAGGGATGTTTTGAGGGATTTAGATGATTCAGCATTTTCGTCCATAGTAGATTTATTAGACATCCAAGCATTTCTTAATAATTGAAGTGATTTAAAAGTTTCTTCCATAATCTTACGAGTTTTTTCTGATGCTTTATTGTGTTCTTCAATATATGCAACGCTTTCTTGATTATCATTTCCAGTAAACCAACGTTCACTGATGTTACCAAATTGAGATGATGCAGAAGATATTGCAGAATCTTTTGCTTGGTTTATTTTGGAGCGAGCTGTAGAAAGAAGAGATAATTCTTGAGCTTGCGAGGAAATTAAAGAGTTGGTCAGTTCGAGAGTTTTTGCATAGTCTTTTTGGGATTGTGCTTGAGAGAGGTCTTTTTGGATTGAATCTGATTTGGCTTTTTGGAGGAGATATTCTTGTTGGATTTGATTGATGAGTGCTTGGGTTGTGGATTCTATTGAGAGGAGTTTTTCTTCTTTTTTCTTAGAGTCACTTTTAGACATACCGAGTTTGGAGAAGTCTATGCTTTTTGTTCCACTCATTGCAATATCATCAAACTTCTTCTTAACTGCTGAAGAAGCATCATAATACGCCTTAAGTTGTGCTCTCATTTCAGGAGTAATATAGGTTTCCTTACCATCTTGGCCTACAATAGTTCTTCCACCATCAATAATATTAGCCTTAGTCATATTGCCTTGGGCATCATAATATTGTGACCACATTCCTGCTAGATTCTTCATTAGTTCATTTTCGACTTTTAATTTTGCTTCAGCTAATGATTTTGCTCCAGATAAATCAACTTCGCGAGCACCATCTAATCCAGCGACAAATTTTTGTATACCTTCAATGTTTTTATTATAGAAATTAACACTTCCATTGAGCATAACAATATAAGCTTGTCTGGATTTTTCTTGTTCTTGTTCTATAATGTTTGTTAGTTCTTCGCGGATAGCTTTTTCATCGCCTAGCATTCCAAGGAGTTTAGGATATGTAGAAGACAATTTGATAATATTATCAAGACTAAATTTCCCTGTCTCATTATAGGAATCAAGAGCAGATTGTATCTCTGAGATTGCAGAAGAGGAATCGGATAGGGTTTCTTGGAGAGTAGCAAAAGATTGTGCTGTAGAATCTATCCCATCTTTAACTTTGGGAGTAACATTTCCTAATAAAATAAAAGACTGTGCAATCGAATCAACTATTTCTGGTTTTAATTCAGGATTAGATTTTTTTAGTGATTCAGTTAAATCATCAATTGTCTTCTTATGTAACTTTTCAACTTCAACAGCTTCAATAGATCCTTCTTTATATTTATTTTGAGCATCAGTCCAATTCTTAAAGACATTTTGTATATCAGAATTTTTCTTTATCGACTCAAATATTCCCCTCAAAACAACAGAGGGATCATTACCACTATTCTTTAAAACCTCAACTAGCGATAAATAATTATCAGAAAAATTGTTTATGGTATCATTAGAAAGTTTTAATGACTCCAATTCATATTTAACAGTTGATGTTAAACCTTGATCGTAAGTTGTTTTTACCTTATTTAATTTTAACTGAGTATCAGATATTTTTCCACTAACCGCATCGAACTTTTCATACCATCCAACTAAATAAGATTCCTTCACATCTTCTGATAGACTAGTATTAGTTTTAATATTATCTATATTATCTTGGATGTCTTTTTGTTCTATTTTTAATTTATTTAATTCTTTCTGAGATTCAACCATAGATTGAATCCAAATCGCTTGATTTTGATAAAATTGAGAAGAAAGACGTTTGGTTTCTAAGTTGATTTCTTCTTTCTTTTTAGCAATAAGATCATCATGTTTTGAATCCAAATCTAAAATTGCTTGACCTTCTAAATCATAACCTGTCACTAATGAAGGAAAAAGTTGTGCTAATTGTTGTTGTACATCAACCAATTTCTGCTTTTGATCGACTGTTTTATTAGTTACTTTAGATAATTCATTATATATAGCAATTAGCTTATTTGCTTTTTCATAATCAGAAGTAAGATTACCCAAGTTATCTAAAGTATCTTTAAATGCTTGACTTTGTTCATCCATTGCATTTTTTGATCTACCAAGAGCTTCTACTAATTTTTGAACTAATGCAATTACACCAGTAATAACTAAACTTAATCCTAATGTCATAGTTGTTTGTAGTGCAATTACTGCAATTCTTGTTGATGTTAAACTAGTGCGTAAAAATGCTAAAGTTCCCGAAAATCCTCTAACTCCACCAGTAGCAGTTAACCATAAAGCAGGAATAGAACGTAGAAACCCATATTGTTCAACTTTTAATCTAATGGTTTCATAAATTGATGTTCTAAGAGCACTAGAAAATACTAAAACTGATGTAGTAGCTGCCCCAGCTAATGCTGGAATTCCACCAAAAACAGAAGAAACACCACTCATTACACTAACTAGCCCTCCAAGAACACTTATGCCACCTTTAAGCAAGTCTGAAGAGAGAAATAATTTGTATAATTCCTCTAAACTTACCTTAAATTGTCGTACTCTTGCTTCAACTGAGGTTAAATATATTTCATTTTCACGAGCACTTGACCCTACAGATGTCAATGCGTCTTCCAATGTCTTTTCCGCTTCGGAAAAGTTCTGAAGCGTGGCAGCTAAAATATTAGCCTGATATTTACCTGACATATCTTCAAGAAGCTTACTTCTAGCCATATCTGGCATTTGCATATAGACCTTTGAGAAATCTTTAAGAATATTATAAGTGCTTCTCCATCCACCATCAACATTTCTTAACTGAACTCCAACAGCATTTAAATCTGCTTCTAATTTTGGAAATAATTCTTTTGCTTCTTCATCGACACCTCTAAGTCTGAGTGCTAAAGTTTTAAATCCATTTCCTACCTTTTCCGGATTTTGGACCACGGCGTTCGCGGAAGTTAATAATGCAGTAGTTTCTTCGATAGTATTTCCTGCCTGAGCCATTACTGCCGAAGATCGCTCATAAGCTTTTCCTAATCCATCTACCGTAATACTGTGTAAATTCGACACTTCATTCATAATATCGACAACTTTTGCACTTTGGGTTGCTTGTAAATTAAATCCTTTTAATGTTGCAATTAAATATTGAGTTGCTTTATCAACATTTTCAATATCACCAACATTTTGCATAATCAGTGCTTCTTTTGCTAATTCCTTTGCTTCTCGTAGCGTATATCCCATTTTAGCAAAATTTGCCGTAGCCTTGACCACTTCTATTGTCGTTCTAGCAAGCTCTCTACCTAAATTACCTGCATCATTTTCAAATTCTTTATATGCAGTAGATGTTTCATTTGTAACTTTTTTTAGATTAATCATGGCAGAATCTAGATCCTTGATAAAAACCACTGCAGATTTTATTTGGGAAATAGTTCCAAAAATTAAATTTCCCATCCCAAGCCACGTAAGCATTTTAAAAGCTACAAGTTTTAAACTTTCTCCTAGAGACATCGCATTTCTATTTACGGTATTTATTCCATTGGCAATTGCAGTTGTGTTTAATGCATTAAACTCTGCTCTTAATAATCCTACATTTCTTCTTAAATTTTCTGTTGTTGGAGTTAATTGATTTAATCTAGTTCTTAAATTATTTAATTCATCAACATTGTACAATCCGGTTCTTTGAGTTTCAAATCTACTCATTGAAGAGTTTAAGTTCATTTGTTGAATTCTAAGATAATGTTGCAAAGATTCAGCATTATTTTGTATTTGAGCATTTAATCGCTGACGCAATTGTAATTCTCTTTCAATATTTACATTAGAATTATCGATATTTCTCATATTTGTTCTTGAAAGTCTTTGAGTTAGTTCATCCCATTGCAATGTATATCTTTTAATAGCACCACTTGCTGTATCAACCTTTAAACTTACCTTACCAAACTCATCATAAACAACTGAAGTTTGACCTTTAAATTTTTGAAAAGTAGAAACTAAATTATTTATTGTTCCAATATATTTTTGTGCTTCTTGATTTGGGTTATCAAGATTAAACATTGGTGCTTTTATTGCATTAAGTTCTTTTGCAGCAGATTTAGAAAGTTGACTTAATCTTTCCAATCCCTTTAATGTAGCTTCGTTTAAGTTAAGATTTATTTTTAGATTATGGTTCTTAGTTATGTAATTTTGTATTGCATTAATTTGACTTGTTAACTCTTGTGGAGTCCAAGTTAATTTTATACCTATCCCAAACATATCATCTTTATTAGCCAAATTTAATCACCTCTCTTTAATTTAGGGCATAAAAATACCCTCTTAATAAAAAGAGGGAGTTTAATATTTTCTTGCTTATTTAACCCCTATAAGACCACCCTCGTAATAATAAAGTAATTGCTTAGAAGAATTTGATTTAACATATACATTTACTTTACTTTGGTCAAATTCTCTTACTGTCAAACTGAAATATTCTGCCATTTTATTCAATAAATCTTTCTTTTGTTGATATGTTCCAATTTTCATCGCGTCTGTAACATATAGTGTAAGTGTATGGTTATCTTTGCTGAGTTCATAATCAACTATCTCATTCATTGTCGAATACGCTTCTTTTAAATCCGCTTCTATTTTTTCTTGTGTTACTGTCGGTCTATAAGTTGTTTTACTAGCGTTTTTATCCGAGCAACCCATTATCGACAATAATAAAACTACGATAATAAAATAAACAAGATATTTACTTTTCTTCATTTTAAAACACTCCTTTTAATTTCTAATTTATAAAAATATTATACCAGAAACAAAGAAGAATTATAACCTCTCAAAACAAAATAAGACTATCTATAATTTTTATTAGTTATTATTGTTACTATTGCCTTTTTGAATTTCATACTGACATTAAGTTTTATTTTTTCTGCTGTTTCAATTAACCAATCTTTATTGCCTGGATAATCATGAAAATAATCATTAACTCCTTCATATCCAGATTGAGTATGACCGAAATAAAGTAGGGGAGGGACAAAAGTCCCATCTCCGTCTACAACAGATTTGTGATTCATTAAATTTTGGTCAAAAAATATTTTCATTTCAATACTATTTCCTCCAACAGTAAGTTCGCTACGAATTGAGTTTAAAAACTGATAAGTCCTTTCGTATTCCTTTGGGGAATAAGCTTGATAATGAAATTTTAATACAGCATCTCTAAGGTCTTGGGTTGCTTCTTTTTCAATGTCTCTTACTATTGAAAGAAAAGCTGTAGAATTTAGCATCTTATTTATTTTATCAGATATCCCCAACTTCAATCGCCTCTTGCTCTAATCCAAAATTTTGTTGTTTCTTCATTAATTCTAATACTTGTGGCATATTCTTAAATGAGTCATTAATCCATCCTTCAACCTTATCTACTTCATCTTTTGGTAATGCGTCAATAATTTCATTTAATAATTCAGCATTGATTAATTCTTGTATATAGGCTATTAATTCTAATGCTGTTTCCGGAAGAGGGATGTTTGTCATGTATTTGACGAGTAAAATTGGAAAGAGGAATATTTCATTAGAAGTAATGTCTATGTTTGCTCCACTTTCAATTAATTGCTCAGTAAGTAAAATATAGTCTCCTAAAAGTTTTGCGGTGTCTGTCTTTTTAAAGTATTTATTAACAATAATCTCATATTTACCGTCCTTAATTTGAACTGTCATTTTCTCATTAAATTTTGCATTGTCCTTTTTAATTGCAGATAGCGTTAATTTTTTATTTGCCATTATTTATATTCCTTCTTTCAATTATTATTTATTACTTACATCTGAAAAATTTTCTGTCTAGGTGTACACATTGTTGTCATCCCGAAATGTAGAGCAAAGTTATTATATGTCTTAAACCTTTTTCTAATCTCATTATAAGCACCTCCCTCTTTCCTTGAAATAATTGAGGTACTTGGTAAAATATTAGCATTAGTGCTATGTTTCATTATAATATCTAAAAGCTCCTTGTCTGTTTTATTGAAATACTCAACAATGGTAATATTATATCCATTTTTATTTTCTTCAAGTTCAATACCAAGAAAAGGTTCAAATATTTCCTTTAATGTTTTTGTTTTAATATCCTCTGGAAAAATAAAAAGACATTCTTCATATCTTCCAACATCTTTTAAGTCTTTTATTTTGTTATCTATTTTATTTACATACTTCTCATTTATATGACTATACATTTTATTTGGATAGTACATTCCAGCGTACTCTACGTAGTAAAATTTATTATTTAAAGTTAATTTCCAGTCTAATCTTCTTGTGTCGTTTTCTATAAAATCACTATAGGAAGGTTCCTTTTCATATACAATATTATTATCTATGTAATAATTGGTTATTATACACTCCATAAATGATCTACATTTTCCACCATTTTTATCAAGACAACTTTTTCCTGGACTTTTATTGATATAATATTTATCATAATCAATATTTAGTATTTTGCATATATTTTCTATAGAATCAAAATGTCTAATATATGTAGACCAATTTGATGTTTCTCCATTATTTTTATCTAAATCTTTTACTGTTGGAATTCTATTTAATTTTATAAATAATTTATTAAAATCATCTAACATTTCGTCTCTTGTTCTTGTTGAGGTTGTAGTACCAATAGGGACATATCCAAGATGTAATATAATATCATTAAAAAGCATGTTGCATTTTGATTCAAAGATACTGTAAGAATAATGAAGACCTTGCTCTTTCATTTCATCAAATGTCATAGCTCTACCATTCTTAATCAGCATATCTTTCATATCTTTAAATATCGTTTCTTTAGACACATCCATATCATTATTTAACTTATATTGCGGAATATATTTTCTGCAAATGTCATTATATTTCATATTTAAATGTTTTTCTAAATCACGCCTTTGGTATCCTCTATGTTTAATAGATTCATATTCAGCAACAGTTGGACATTTATTTAAATTATGTGCCAATTTTATTAATTCATTAACTGATATCTTAATTCTTTCTTCTTCGGTTAATGGTTTCTCTATTAATCCTGCTTCATAACAAGCATTTTTATAATCACCGAAATTTCTTTCATACCAACTATATGAAGGATTAATGTTGTATTTTTTAAATTCTTCTCTAGTAAGTATTTTATTATATATTTTACAATGTTCTTTAAGCCTATCTAAACCAAATTGTTTATCAATTTTAATTCCCATTAACAAATCACTCTCCTATGTTTTATTTATTACTTATAGACCAAACAAACCATTTCTCCTATGTTCTAAATTTTTACATACAAAAAGTGAGAACAATCCATAGGAGTAGACTGTTCTCACAAAAAATATTTAATAGCAAGATCAAAGCGTCCAATGATTTGCTAAAACTATCAAAATTAAAAATAGACGCACAAAAAGAACCCACTAAAACCAGTGGATTCTTAAAATATTCACATTTACAACATTCACAACAACAATAAAAGCCGGAAAAACAAAAACAGTTTATTTATGTATTTATATTACTAACTTAATCATCCAAATCACCAAAACTATCTAAATTATAATTGACTTTCTTCAACAATTTATCAATAAATTCAATCCCTTTACTAGTCACCAAAGTTTGCACTCTATTAACAATTTCACCATCATCGTCAGGAATTGTATATTCTCTAACTACAAATAATTTTTGTTCAAGATATTGTTGTCTAGGAACATTATGCTTTTCTTTATCATTTTTACTTCCAGTCATTAAAATATCATTATATCTTAAGAATGCAAATAGTCTGGTACGTCCTACCTTAAACGACTTTGCGACTGAATTCATATTTTGACTTCCATTAGCTCCAATAAGTTTGTCAAATGAATTTGCTTTAGGAATTAACTCTTTATTTTGAAGTTCTAACATTTTTCTTTGTTTCTTTTCTTTAAAATATGCAATTCCTCTTTCATCTTCATCCATATCTAGATAATCTTGAATAAATGTCTCTATGTCTGGCAGAAATGCTTTTGCAAGTACATCTTTAGCTTTAAGTTGATATATTATTAATTTCTCTTTGACAGATTCTCCTACTAATTTGGGATTAATATTAGCTAACCAAAGAGGTAGAAAATCTAATTCTATCATTATAGTATCTTGAATTCCTCCATTTGAAGGTAGGGGCAAGGTTGCCACCCCCTTTGAAAATACTTCATGTTTCTGAATTTTTTCTCTTTGTCCTTTAACATCTAATCCAAGACCATCACAAACCCATTTAACCCCTGCATACATTTTACCATCAATATTTTGTGCTACTAATATATTAGCACCATTAAAATCTACTTCTTTAATCATTAATTCGTTTGCCATTTATTTCGTTACCTCTTTCATTTTAATATTATTTTATTTATTTATTGATTTATACCACCTGACTAAATTACATACCTATATCCGTTGGATCTCTAGGCATATTACCTCACCACCCTTTCTATCTCATTATACATGAATAGAACAATGGTGTCAAGCAATAAATAAAATTAATTCAAAACAAAAATTAGAGGAAGGGGATAGTGAAATCCCCATAATTTTCAAACTAACTTAATCCAAAATAATCCCAATAATCACAACCTAATCAAAACAAACATCAAACATTTCCTAATAAACCCTTTAAACAAATTCTCCTTAATTAAAACTTCGCTACCACAATTTCCATAATCTTGTTCCTCAAACTCTTCATTGGCATAATACTCTTCATAATTCCATTCCTCGTAATAATTCCTACAAGGAAATTCAATAATCTTACCCATAATCAAACCAACTCATTTACTATGTATTTATCGTCTATATCACCTTTATCCTTATCTATCTCTCTAATCATACTCATATCCTTATACTTCTTCCTAATCTCCCTCAACATTTTCCTACTAGAACCAACACAACTCTTCTTTATATCCTTCACAACAACAAAACTATCCCTACTACCATAACCTAAATCCCTACCTCTCACAAACAATTCCACCATATCCTCACGACTCTTAAATTCCTCAATCATCCAATCTAAATCAAACTCAGCTAATAAATTAATTTCCCTTAATTTACTAATCTCATTCTGTAACTCTAAATTAATTTCATCACAATTATCACATTCGCACTCGAACCAACAAAAAGGATAAGGAGTAGAGTAATAACTCCACTTGTAATCACCTTTGCCATTTTCTGCGTTGGAGAAAATATTGAGATGACCACCATAATGATTATTAGAATCTTTAATTACATATGCTTTAGTCATTTTATGTATCTCCTCTACTCTAATATTTGTTAAGGCCGAATTAATCTTCCTTACATCAATTATTATAGAAGAAATTGTTGGTTATGTCAACATTAAATTTTCATAATCTATCAAAAAGTTTTCCTTAATCATCATTAGCTAATTCAAATATATCTTCCATCTTCAAATCTAAAGTATGAGCAATACGCATAGCAGTTTCTAAATTTGTTCCTTTTCTATTTGCAATCACAGATGATAATGTACTTCTATCTATCCCAATCTTATCTGCAAGCCAAATCTGTTTCAGACCTCTCTCATCCATAATCTCTTTTAATCTATTCTTAATTGCCATATTCCAATCACTCCATTCCTATCTATTATATCATAATACTCATATGTCTATAAAATCAAAACATATGTATAAGGAGTGAAACAATAAGCAACCTTTACATTTATATAAGCATAATATCATACAAAACATATTCATGTCAATAATTTTATTTTATACTTTACAAATCAATTCCAATCAGGTATAATGATGAAGGTGATACAAATGTATAAAATATAATATAGAAAGGAAGTGATATTATTATCAGAGATGGGCCTTGAGAGATAATTTATACATAATGATGAAAATTTCAACAACTTTGTAAATCGTAACAATACAAAAATAAAATTAATGAAAGAGGTAAATAAAAACATGACAACAATGACAACCGAATTACAAGTATTTATGAATGAGCAATTTGGAGAATTGCAAATTTGCACAATTAATGGTAAAGAATATTTTGGAGCAACATCTACGGCAACAATGTTAGGATATGCAAATCCACACGATGCTATTGGAAGACATTGTAAAAAAGATGGGGTCGTGAAACACGAGGTCATAGATAATATGGGTAGAAAGCAAGAAATAAACTTAATCACAGAGGGAAATCTATATAGACTTATAGCTAGATCAAAACTTCCTTCTGCTGAAAAATTTGAATCGTGGGTATTTGATGTTGTTCTTCCTACAATTCGTAAGACAGGAGGATTTGTAGCTGATCCAGAACAATTCATTGGTACATATTTACCATTTGCAGATGAACCAACTAAAATGTTATTTAAGTCAACACTTGCAGTTATTACTAATCAAAATGGAATAATTGCTAAACAAAAAAGTGATATTGATTATAAATCTGATATTATTAAAGGATTGGTCGAAGATATACCTCTTGCTTCTAAAAGACAAATCCTTAATCGAGTTGTAATGAAATGTAGTAATTTTAATGATAGATGGAAAGAATTGTACTTTAATTTTGAACAAAAATATAAAACTAGAATAAATGCTAGAATGGAATTTTATAATAAAACTCATAAAACCCAATTAAGAAGCAAATTAGAATATATTGAGGAAATTGGAATGATAGATGAGTTATATTCCATTGCGTGTAAATTATATGAGAACGAGGTGAATGTTTTAGTAGAGGAAATGTATAGATTACATGAGATTGTTTAGGAGGTAAATAAGAAATAATATTGTTTAATTGAAATTGATTTAAAGAGACTCTAAACCCCTTAGAGTCTCTTTTCTTTAGTGCTTTTATTAATTTTATACTCTCTAAACACTCAAATCAATCCAACCCTTACGATATTACAATCAACAAATTCTGACTCAACACAGACGATTGTGGTGCGTGTGATTGGATTGTGGATTTGATTGAGATGGGATTTTAAAGATAGATAAAAAAATCAAATTTTAATTCTTCTCATCTTTGCAAATAATCACCGGATACCCATTACTCTGAACAGAATATCTTTCTTTTAACTCTTTATTTGCTCTAATCCTAATGTATCCTATTTTCTCTAATTCTCCTCTCATTTTACGAAGTTGAATTTCAGTTACTTCCCATTTATATTCTTCAGATAAATATAATACAATTTCTTTCTCAGTAGTGTAATTCTTTTCACTTACCAACTTCTCAACAACTGAAACAATATTTTCAACTCTTTCATCACTTTTCTTAGTTGTAGTTCTATCTTTAATCGATTCTATTATTTCTCCTGTTTCATAATCAATATCCTTAGAAGCAACCTTTTTATATTGAGGGTAAATATTTTGTGCAACCTCTAACCCTTCTGTTCTATAAAACATCTCATATGAAGTACCTTTTACTGTATATCCATTTTGTTTCCATTTAACTCCTTGAGATTCAATATTGTTAAGTTGGTCGAATACCCATGAAGGAATAGAATAATAACTAACTCTTTGTGTCATCTTGTGCGATATTGCTATTGCTTGAGCTTTAGCAAGCATTTTTGGAGGAATTTTATCATCATCTAATTTCCTTATTAAATCATGATAAGTTAAAACAGCCAATCTTTGACTAATTCTTTTTAAATTATTTGATGCAGTTTTTGTAATCCTTGCTAGTTCACTCAATGAAACAAAGAATACAGCATCCCCATCTGAATTCATATAATTTTCACCATAAATATTATTTTGAGCAATACCTGCCATTACTAAAAATAATTCTTTAACATATCTAATATTTTTATCTGTTTGAGGACATAAATCCATAAACTTATTTAGATTCATTGTATTAATGATTGAATCAAGATTTGCTTTCTGTTCAATACTCCATTGAGTTTCTTTTATTGATAAATTGAATATTGTCTTAATAAATTCTATAGCTCTATATTCACTCTTAAATCCACCAAGTTTTTCAATTAATTGTTTAGTATTCATTGCTACTCCACATTTACCACTATGACATTTATATAGCCATTTTCCTTCATTAGTTTGAAATATACTTGCACTCGGATTACTATCTTTGTGAAATAGACATTTAACTGATGAAGGATATTTAAACTCTAATAATTCAGCCATATTAATGTTATAATAAATGTGATACCAAAAATCTTCCTTATTATCAAAAACTATAGGATCACAATTCAAACTATTTTGTAAATATTCTACTTCCCTATTTATTAATGCTTTAATATTATATCTCTCTTTTATAGAGGGAGAAGATTTGGGATTACCTAATACCTTTGTGCGAGAGGGGTTTCCGAACCGTTGAGAAACAGTGACCAAAGTATTAAAGGAGTTACTTCTATAAGTATATATACTAGTCACCCTTAACCCTCTCACAATATCCTTAATCTTATAATATTTATTATAGAGTTTAGGATACCTTTCCATAAGACTTTTACCCTTATTATTATTATTATTTATTTTATTACTTTTAACCTTTATAGGTTTAGAATCCTCTACAATAATATCTTTAGATAACTCTATAATATAATTACTATTTAATATATTACCAGAATCAAATACTATATTTTTACCTGCAAAGAATATTCTATTTAGATTCTTACATGTTTCATCAACTTCTCCAATAGATTCCATTAAATAGAGTAATATTCTTTTTGCTGTATTTTCATCAGTTATAACTTTATCTAGTACAAATACTAATCTCATTTTATGGTGGTTTTCTTTATGATTAAAAGAAGTATAAATGAAATTTGGTATTATATCTATCTCTTTACAATGTTCAATTATTTCTTCATATGTTCTATGATTTTCTTTAAGATATTGTTCAGTTAATATTTCATAATCAATTTCTGACATCTTTTTAGGTTTAACTGGTTTATTATCAATATCAATCATAAATACTTGTTGTGATATCCAATCTGTTTCTTGAGCTCCGCAATAAGATGGTCTAATAGTTTTTCCTGATAAGATATTTTGTTTAATTTCCTCAATTGAATATTCTTTTGCCGTTCCAATTGCCATTCTGTTTATTATTGTTCCGATTTCTCCACCTTTTGGTTTGCTCTGATAATTTACTTTGTCTGTAATTAATTTGATTCTCATTGTTTTAATACCGCCTTTCAATATTGTATATTATGTTTGCCTTGATTAATAAAAGAGAAGCAGGAAAACACTAAGGCATGTGTTTTTCGATGATCAGTCTATCCTGCTTCTTTTGTGTTAATTTACAACACATAAAAACACCTTAATCAAAGGTGCTTCAATCTAATGTAAATATTATTGTAAAATTAATAAAATCCCAATTTAGGGAATTTGAAAAGTGTTGCTATATAAGGGTTTTGAGACATCAATTATCCATTAAATTTGGGGTTTTATTTGGGGTTGGAGTGGAGAGGATTATAGGGATAGGGATTAAGTTGTAATTTTAATCCCAAATAGATTTTGAAGTCTTTCATCTTTTTTATCCTTGAGATAGCTAGATGTGACCGAAGAATTCTCGTGGTGAGCTATAATTTGTAAATCCTCAAGCAATAGACAATCTTCTTTTCCTAACTTTTTACACATATAATGCTCTCCAACAGAATAATTCTCTAATGAGCTATGTCTTAGACTATGGACGTTAAATTCAATCTTCTTTCCTTCTAATTTACTTAATAAATTACTCATTTCTACAAACCAGTCATAAATTGTCCCCAAAGTTACTGGAGTTTTATTATCACCTTTTCCGGTTATCCACATTTCTTTTAAATCATCATTACCTCTTTGTTTTAAGTACAATTCGGCACACTCTTTAGTTGCATCAAAATAAAGCAATGGAAATTTCTTAGCACGTTTTCCTATTACAATATTTGTATGATTTCTTTCTTTGTCTTCAAAACATTCTTTTTCTACCTGAAATAATTCATTCTTTCTGGCGCAAGAATCATAAGAAAGCATTAAAATTGTTGCTAACATATAATCCTCTAATCTTATCAATTCATCTTTAAGTTTCATTATTTGTTCATTTGATAAAAATACAATATCTTTAACTGGATCTTTTCTTAAACCTTTCACCTTTCGGGCAGTATTAATGTCGTATTCAATCTCATCGTCATCTTCGCAAAAATTTAAAAGACTTCTAAGAGCACTCATTAAACGATTATGTCTTGCATTGGATACTTTCAAATCACCAGTTATCCATAAACTATATCTACGAAAATCTCTTTTTGTTAATTCAAGGAGATATTTGTTATCTAGTTTCCTATAAACGTATAACATTACTATTTTCCAATCTGCGAAATATTGACTAATAGTACCTTCTGATTTTTGATTCTGTTTTAATTCTGCTTTATAATCTTCCATTAATTCTTTGTTTAGAGGATTGACTAAATTCCAATCCTCTTCGCTATATATTTTGTTATAAACTCTTCCTCTTGTCATTAATTCAATTCACTTCCTTTATAATTTATTTTATATTTCTTTAATTCTTTTCATTAGCATTTCGTATAATTGTTCTCTATTTTTCTTTTTGAAATCTTCCTTATAAAAATCAATTAAATTTATATTGTTATTTTTACATAAGTCAATTTTCAACTTAGTTTTTTCTCTATACCACTCATGCTCCATCATACCAAATATCTCAATAGGGTATATTTTATTATTGTATTTAACTGTATAATCAAATCTATGTCTTCTTGTATAGTCCTTTATGTAATTATAATAATAATCCTCTTGCCAAAATTCTAGTATACCACTATTCCCCTCTAACATTGTACAAAAATCATATTCATATGAAGACCTACAATAATTTCCTTGAGGTGTTAACAAACAATTATTGCTTTGTTTATCATCTTTAAATCCTGCAACTTTTAGTGCATTAGTAAAAGTATTAAATTCACTATGGTATTTATTTGCCGAGGCCACCCATTCACAATCATCAACGTCTCTTTGAGTAGGCACTCTACCTAATCTTTCATATAATTCTTGTAAATCTTCAATCAATTCTTCACTTGATTTTTGTCTTCCTATTTCAGTAGGTAAAAAATCACAATATATTTGTAATTTGTAAATTCCACCAAAATGGTCTTCATACGCTCCCATACAATAAAAACCATTAGTTCTTTTCCTTGAGTAGTATTCAATATCTCTACTGTGTGGAGTTCTTCCTAAAATTTTATACAATTCTTTGTATTTTAAAATCATATCTTTTTCTAAAGCTTTATTGTTAAATTCCTCATAATTAATACCAATTTGTTTATAAGCGTCAATAATTCCTCCAAAGCGAGTGTAATATGTACTGCTGTGAGGTATTTCATTAATACTATTAATTTCATCATTTGTTAATAGATAGATATTACTTATAAGTTTTATTTTTGTTTGATACTCTAATAATTTAAGCATTTCTTCATTTGTTAACTCTTCTCTATCAAACCATCGTTCTCTATTTTTAGGTATAATGATATTTGCTAAGATAATTGCATTTCTAAATGATCCAAATCTATCAGCATAAAGAGTATATGAGGGTAAATTATTGGAAGATATAAATTTTCTCTGTGTAGGGAACCCAATATTATTATCATAATCCTTCAGAATTTCCAAAAGTTCTTCATCTGATATATTCTTAAATTCGCTAAAATATAATTTTTTTGTTTGTTCATCAATTTCAAATCCGATTTGATTTAATATGTTTTCCATTGATCCAAATCTGTTGCTATAAAATCTAAATGATGGTAAATTATTTTCTGGTATTAAATCTTTTTGAGTTGGTCTACCGTGTTTATCACAATAATCTTTTAATAATTTAAGTGCGTCTTCATTGGATATGTCTCTATAAGCATCTAATCTATTCATTTTTTTCTGAGGAATTTCAATTTTTGCCATTATTAATGCTTCTTTGAATGAACCAAATCTTTTAGCATAAATATTCCTATCGATATTATATTTATCTCTTATTAGTTTGCTATCTGGAAATCCATATGTATTATTACAATCAATTAATACATCAATCAATTCTTTTTCTGTGTAAAGTTTATAGTTTAATTCAATTCCGCACAAAGTATTTAAATTGGTTAATCCTCCAAATCTAGAATTGATTAATTCTACCGAAATAAAATTATCCCTATCATTCTTATACTTTTCTCTCATTTCATTCTGCGTAGGAGTTTTTCCAAATACTTTTACGAACTCTTTATAAATTTCTATTATTTCCTCATTACTTAATTTAACTTTACTCATTCCTCACAACCGCCTTTCGTTTCATTAATTACTGCCTTAATCCAAAAAAGAAAATTAAGAGGAAAGGATAAATTAAGGCAAATTATCCCTTGTCATGTAGCTCTCCCTATCCTGCTTTGTGTTTTTACACACAAATAAAGACACTATTTCTAGTGCCTAAAATTCTATGTAAAATTATTTATTAACCTTTTCTTTATCAACCTTTTCCTTACTTTCCTTCTTAACTCTAACTTTCTTCTCCTTAACCACAACATCCTTAACCCATTCTAATTTCCCAGTCTTAATGAAATGTGTCAATCCAACAGCGTATGCGTCTGATTCATCTTCATTCTTAAAAACTGTATCAGGATATCTTTTCTTAATTTCTTCTTGTACTTGTTTCTTTGTTGCATTTCCACCCAATATTGCTTCTTTGACTGTTTTAGGAGGATAGTATACTTGCTCAAATTTTTCCATAATATAGTTTAAAATTCCATGTACCCGATAAATTACTTGAGTTGCCATATTAAACCTACTGAATCCTCTTTCGATTACAATTACTTTTGGTGGATATTTATCTTTTAATTCAATCAATTTATCAGCAATTACTTTAAGTCTTTTGCCATGAGATTGACTTTTCTTTGTGGGTATCGAATCAATCAAAATTGGTGTCATATTCTCATCAAAAATACAAAATCCTGTCGATTCCATGGAAAGATCATATGCATGTATGTAATTAATTTTCTTTCATCTCCAATATCCTAATATCATAAAAAGGCATCACAATAAAGCAATGCCTTTTAATTATTTTATATTTATTTATAAAACACATAATTACAAATTCTATCTCAACAATTTTACATCATCACTACTCACATAGCCCTTTTTAAGTAATTGTTTCCACAACCATTCTAATCCCTTACCTGTAACCTTTGTTGTAAAATCTGTAATTACTCCTCCATATCCATTACTATGTGTGCTTGGTTTGAGTTCAAAATATCCTGCATCAATATATCTTTGATAAGGAATATTCCATTCTCCATCACTATCTTGTAATATGTTTTCTATTCTTAATATTTCAAATAGTTTCTTCTCGCCAATTGTTTTATTATTTTTAACTCTTTCATTAAATATCTTAGCAACTTTTCTAACTCCTAGTAACGAATCAGTAACAGCAAATCTATCTGCCATTGCTACTTTTGGTGCTTGGATTTGCAATAATTCATCTTTCTCTGCAATTTGTCGATTTTTATATTCAACTAATTCTCCTACTGCTACCATTCTGCCCTCTTGTGAATTTGCTTTGATAATACTCAAACATAATTTATCTTCTTTGGTAATTTCTAATTCTTTTAATTCAAAATATTCATCAATCATTTGATCTTGAATATCATAAGCTAAATCATCTTCCATAATTCCAACTAATTTTAGATAACCTTTTCTGCTAAATAGATAGATATTATTAGAGCGATTCAGTGAATTTTGAGTATAAATTTCGTGGTCGCAAAGTACGACCTCGGAGTCTGTACCTTTTAAATCAACAATATCTATTCCAAATCTAAATCTTTTAATATTTCTATTTATTTTTTCATTTAAATGCTTTAATTCTACACCGTGTACATTTGCAATTTCTTTTACTAATGCACTTTTTTGATTTTCACCAAACTCACCAAAAATATTATGTACTTCCACATCATTAACTAATACCATTCCACTTACAGTTAATTCATTATTATTTTTATTTTCCATCATTAATTCCTTCTTTCTTCAAATTATTATTTATTGTATTATTCTCTTTCTTCCTACCACACCATCGGCTGAATATTTCTGTCGTCTGATCCCATCCAAACATGGCCCATACTCGTTTTGTAGTTGAATTAATTCCAATTTGTTTTGGGTAAATTTCATGAGATAAATAATAGTTGATTTGCAGGACATTATACAAATATGTTACTTTTTCTTTTGTTTGGATTGTTGTTTCTTTTTCTACTTTTTTATTTATAGACTCATTCATTTTAGTTCCTCCTTTCAGTATATTTGCATCTTATTTTGAGACACATAAAAAGAGCATAATCAATAAAGATATGCTCCTTCAATCAATCACAAAATATTTACTTATCGCAACGTATCCCATAGCAAGCCCTGCCTACCATCCTACTCAAATAATCTTTGTATTTCTGACACTCACTAACATCTTTACAAGTTTTCTCGCAATATTCACTTGATATTAATTTATTTTGCTTTACTTGATTCTTTTGATTTGGATCATTCTTGTTTGTATTTTTGTTTTTAGCCGGATTTGCCATTTGTAACACCTACTTTTTAATTACTTGAAGTCTAACACTTCCTTTAGATTATTTTTGATTCGTTAGATTTATTTAACCAATACAAATTCAAACGAATGATTTATTGAGTTATTTATTGAGTTATTTCAATTGTTTCACTTCAATCCTAAATGACTCAAATTGTAATTCTGGTGAACCAGTATGAGATACACATTTAAAATTTAAAGTAATATCATTTGTTGGTGTAAAATATCTTCTTAATTTTCAACCAATTAAAATGAAGCGACTTGTAAAAGTGCTTCGTTATTATTGTTTACATATTTAAATGTAAATCCTTTATGGTGTTTACGTTTACCTAAACATACGGCTGATATTTTACTATGTAATAATTTTACACCAAATAAACTTTCAGATTGTTTCTCTA
>Ga0209728_1000397_pt1 | contig 37690 bp, 42 predicted proteins | sample RifGroD1_FD_183997 | JGI IMG/M metagenome (GOLD analysis project Ga0209728, IMG submission 183997) | Groundwater microbial communities from Rifle, Colorado, USA - Groundwater D1 (SPAdes) (version 2) | ecosystem: Environmental > Aquatic > Deep subsurface > Groundwater | place: Rifle, Colorado... | reverse complement strand
TGCAAAAAACGATTATACAAATAAAGATTATGTTGATTCACAAGTTAATGTAGTTGCTTCTAGTATCAGCAATGTAAATACACAAGTGACAAGTCACAGTGCGCAATTGGCGGAAATTGCGTTTAACGTAAAACTTTTTGGGGCTAAAGGAGACGGTACAACTGACGATACAGCCGCTTTGCAAACAGCTATTAGCGCCGTAAAAACTGCTGGTGGGGGAACATTGTTATTCCCAAAAGGTACATACCTAATTAGTAATCAGTTATCTATATCATCTGTTACCCATATGCATTGTATTGGCGCAAAAGATGGAAGTTCAATCATAAAACGACCTTCTGGTGCGGGGAATAATTTATTGGTAATTGATGGTTCAAACAAAGTAACAGTTGAAGGATTATATTTCTTGGGAACTGGTGATGTTGCATCAGATTTAGGCAACCTTCCACGAGGTATTATATTATCAAACTCCAATGATATTCGAATTATAGACAACTGGTTTTCTGACTTAGCAGGATTCGGAATCGAAATGGGCAACTCAAGTTATAACGTTCAGGTCAGAGGAAATACTCTTTGGAATATAGGCAATTCGTTAGCCCAAGATGGTGCGGGTGACGGTCATGCTATTTCGATGGCTTATTACTTGACGGATGGAACTACATCTATTATTGAACGTGTAGTGATAACCAATAATTTAATACATGACTGCCGAGTTCGTGGAATTGAGGTTTGGACGAGTACTGGCGGTTCAGTAAAAGATGTTGTTATTTCTAATAATATAATAAAAAATACATCAAGAACTGGTATTGCAGTATTTCATGATGGAACTGGAACTATCAACAATATACTAATAGAAGGAAATTCTTTGGATTCGTGCGGTAATGCTAACTGTAATGGCTCAATTGAAATTTTAGGTGCAAATACAAGAGATGTTGTTATCAAAGGTAATTCTATCAAGAGTTCGGGTTCTGGGGGAATTGACTTAGATAGTTCCACTAAAGCAATTTTAATATCAGAAAATGTGATTAACTATGCAAGCTGGCGTGGGGTTTGTATACGTAGTACAACTTCATTAATTTCGGTTTTGGGTAATGTAATTCGAAATTGCGGCAATGAAGGTATTATTGTTGCTGCATCAAATTGTTTAATCAAAGGTAATATTTGCTTGGATAATGGTGTAGCTATAGCTAATAATTACAATGGTATAAATATTGATGGTGGTATTAACTGCGTAGCAGAAGGTAATTTGTGTAAAAATGTAGATAGTGCTGGTAATCAACATTATGGCATGCGTTTAGCTGGTAGTGGACATATTTGCGTAAATAATAATTGCGTAGGAAACTACACAGGAGCTATTACTGATGTTTCAACAAGCTCTACGTTAGCTAACAATATTACTACATAATAGGACAAATATATACGTGGAAGTAGATAAAATGATAAAGATATTAATAAGATGGACGATGTTTAAATTTACAAAAAAATTAACTGTTGATATATCCCAGCCACGAAGTTGTTTTCAATGTCTTCAATATCTTAATAGGGAATTTAATTGTGGAGATTGCTCGTTGCAGAAATATAATTCGCAATAGGACAAAAGTATGTACTAGTGTGTATTAATAAATATTAGTATACAATGATAAAATATGTTATAATTATTTTAGTAGGAAAATACGGTCAGCTGGTTTGTTAGGTAGTGCGCATATAAAGCAAACGAACTGATATGTACGTGATGTAGCTCAGTTGGTAGAGCGGGAGCCGCACGGGAGCCGCAAGCTCTGTGTCGTTGGTTCAAGTCCGACCTTCACCCTACTACAAATATACACTAATGTGACAAAAGTCATAAAATGTAATATAATTACCTGTAGGGGGTGGTTATATTGGCTGTTAAAAGGCAAAACATAACGCTTGACCCTGAAGTGTTCGAAAAGTTTTGTACTATTGCAGGACGTAAGGGCATTAAGATCTCAACGTGGGTTAATCTAAAAATGAAAGAGTTTATTGAGGAAGAGGAATCGAAAGTAACCAAGAAGGGGCACTCGTAATGAGTGCTCTTTCTAAAAATAGCTAAATGGAGGCTATAACAATGCATGACCATAGATTTAAAGGGCAAAGAAAAGATACGGGAGAATGGGTTCGTGGAGAGTTAATAACATCAAATTGTCAAATTTTTATTAAAACATCACCGATTATTGACACACAAATATCATGCAATGACGGAATGATGATTTCGGTTTTTGTATATGAAGTAATATGGGATACTGTAGAACCATATATTAAACCCGAAGAAGAAATCAAAAAATCAGGAGGGTGTTACGTAGCTTAATACGCAATATACTAATCCATACTAATCTCTACAAGTCACTATTAATGCGACTTTGTGGATATGTAAGATAAACGGACTAAATTATTCACCAAGGGCTTACAATTGTAGGCTCTTTTTTATATTTAATGAAATGTCTGTTTTATGGAAATTCTGTAATTTGAAACCCTTTGGAGAGTAAGGTTACAATTTTTACAATTTTGAAAGTGGTGATAAAATGCCAGAATTTAAAAGTATTGCTGATTTAAATATATATCTTAAAAAGCAAATAATAGATGTGCTTAATAAGGAAGTTGCAACAGCAGTAAAGGACGAAATAGTAATGGCTGTAGACGATGTTGTATATGGTGCAGGAGATCCTAAAGAATATATAAGGCGTGGATTATCCCCATCCTCAAATGGGCTAGGTGGTAAATCACAAATGCATCACACAGTAACTACGGATGGAACTTTAACAGTTACTGATAATGCTGATTTTAACCATGATTTTGCAAATAACCATGATGGGTATGGATCAGTTGATTTATCTAAAAGTTTAACTGAAAATATTGAATATGGATATGGAAGCAAATCATTATGGTACAACAAGCCAAGACCATTTATAGCAAAAGCTAAAGAGAATCTTAAAAGTAATAAATACCACATAGAGAGAATGCGTGAAGGGCTAATGGCTAGGGGAATTAAGGTTATTTAAATAAAATTGTGCTTTGATTACCTTAATTAGTGGTTGAATAAACCATCAGTAACCTTAATTAGAATAGACCCCAAAAAGAGGTCTATTCCTGTTTTCGGAAATTATTAAATTTATATAGATATAAAATATAAAAGGCGGTGGGAAAATGGGTCGTTCTACAGTTTATAATAATATATGTACTCCTGAACTATATAATCAAGTTTGCCAAGATAATAAAGACTTGTTGGATGAATTTGTTGAGTACTTAAAAAGTACGGATAAATCGCCAAAAACTATTGATAGCTATATTGGAGATATTAAAATTTGTTTTATTTGGAATCTACAGAGCAATAAAAATAAAGAATTTACCGATTTTAATAAACGAGATATTATGAAATATCAAAACTATTTAATGAATGAGCTAAATGTTGGCTCTAGCAGAGTTAGAAGATTGAAAGCTTCCATTAGTAGTATGTCTAATTTTATTGAATCTGTTCTAGATGAGGATTTTCCAAAATTCAAAAATATAGTAAACAAAATTCCTGCTCCGATTAAGCAAACGGTAAGGTTAAAAACTGTGATAACCGAAGAACAATTGCAGAGTTTATTCGATTACTTAATAGAAAATAAGAAATATCAGCAAGCTTGTGTTTTAGCATTAGCAGTTGCTTCTGGAGCAAGAAAATCTGAGCTTCTAAGATTTAAAGTAAGTTATTTTAAAGATGAATATATTAAGTATGGAGCATTATATAAAACTCCAGAACTAGTAAAAACAAAAGGTAGGAGTTCAAAAGGCAAGCTTATCTATAAGTGGACGTTAGTAAGCAAATTTAAACCTTATTTTGACTTATGGATGGAAGAGCGTGAAAAATTAGGAATAGATTCTGATGAATTATTTATGGTGACAAGAAAAGGCGTTTTAAAGTCTATGGATATTACAACATTAGATAGTTGGGCAATAACATTCTCTAAAATACTAGAGGTAGATTTTTATTGGCATTCATTGCGACACTTCTTCACTACATCTCTTTGTAAAGCAAACATCCCTGCTGAAATTATAAAAGATATTGTTGGATGGGAATCTGTGACAATGATAGCGACTTACAATGATACGGAAGTTGATGAAGAAATAGGTAAGTATTTTGACGAAAATGGTGTTAAGGAAGTTGAAAAGAAAAGCTTAACTGATTTAAAATAAAACCCTTATTTTAACCAAAATCTAGCCTTAGAGCCTCAACAGTTCTAGGGCTTTATAATCTTCATTTTTGAGTTCATGTGATGTGAATTGAAAAGTGGAGATTATTTTTTTATGAAAATTTATTGAAAGGAGAGTGAATTAAATGGCAGACAATCTCGATATAATTATTAATGCGAAACTAAATACAACTCAAACAACTCAAACCGCCAGAAAACAAATAAAGCAAGTTGAAGCAGAAATAAATAAAACCCCAATGCAGCTACGTATTGAGTCAAGTACTGGAGTATTAAAAGCGCAAGCGGTTCAAGCTACTAAAGAATATAAAGCAATGTATTCAAACATTATTCGTGAACATGAAGGAATGCAAAAAGCAATATCTAAAACAGAATCTAACACCAGAAATAGAATCCAACAAATAGAAAAAACACAATCTTCTGCTCAGAATAAAAACCTAGAACAACAATATGAGCAAAAACAAAAACTAATTCGCTTAGAGTTGGAGCAACAAGCCACAGCACAAAAAAGACTTGAAACTTTAAGATTGGAAGCTCAGGAATATATAAAGATAACTGCTGAAAAACTTAAAGGGTTATCTACTAAATATAGTTATGGTAATCAATCCACATCTCAACAAATGCAAAAAGAATTAAATAATGGTATGCTTAATTTTAAGTCTATTGACAGTATCCCTGCAAAATTACAGGTCTGGAAACAACAGATATCACAAATAGAAAATGAATTGAAAGCTAGCCATCAAAAAAATATAAACTTACTGAATGAGCAGATTGCAAAAGAGCAACAATCTGCGAGTAAGAAATTAACCAATGCTAAACTAATAGAGCAAGCACAGGGTAAGCAGGCTAATTTAATTGATGAGGGAATAAGATTAAGAAGGCTCGAAGGCGAACAACAGTCCTCATTATTGAGAAATCAAATGCAACAACAACAAGCAGAGAGACAAAGAACTTTTGAATTAGGACGTCAGATTGCTTTGTTTAAAGAACAAAAAGCTATCCAAATGCAAAATTTACAATCAACATATGGTAGCTCTTACAATAGTCCCAACGTAAGATCTCAGGTTTCGGGAGTTCAAAGCAGTATAGCAAACTTAAATGCGGGCAACTTTCATGAACAATCTGAACGGATAAATACTGATATAGGTCATATTCGTGCTAATTTAAACGAAGCGAGAGCTGCATCTAATAGTTTTGCAAATGACTTATTCCATAATGCCTATAAAATGTTACAGTGGGCTGCTGTTGGAACTGCTATATTCGGTACATGGAGGGCATTACAAGATGGTGTTCAATATATAACACAATTAGACACTGCACTTAACGAAATTAGAATAGTAACTGGAAAAACTCAATTAGAGGTAGAAAAACTTGCATCTAGCTATAATAATTTAGCAAAAGAAATGAGTGTAACTACAACAGAAATTGCTTCGACAGCCGTTAGTTTATACAGACAGGGTTTGTCGGAAGATAACATAAATGAACGTATGCAAGCAATTATAAAATATGCTAAGATATCGGGAATAAGCTTAAAAGAAGCTGATACTATTATTACAGCAAGTGCAAATGGAACGAAGGCGAGCGTTAATGAAATAATAGATGTATTTAGTTATTTAGGAGATGCTACGGCGACTGGAGCCGATGAGATAGGAAAAGCATTTCAAAGAAGTGCATCTGTAGCCTCTATAGCAGGAGTTGATTATAAAAAATTAGCATCTTATATTGCGGTAGTGTCTAGTACTACGAGAGTATCTGCTGAAACTATTGGTAATTCCATGCGAAGTTTGATGATACGATACCAAGCTATTAAAGAAAATGGATTTAACGCCGAAGATGCAACAAATATCAATCAAGTGACAAAAGCATTGGAGGACGTTAGTAAACAAACAGGGTTTTCTATTAGTGCTATTGATAAAAGTAGCGGTATGCTTAGAAATTATACAGATGTACTTGATGATTTATCTAAAGTTTGGGATGATCTTAATCCTAAACAAAAAGCATATTTACAAACTGCGTTAGCGGGAAATTATCAGGGAGATAAATTCGCTGCCCTGATGGAGAACTACACGAGATCTATTGCATTGTATGAGGGGTCATTAGTTTCAGCAGGAACGGCACAGGAAAAATTTAATATTTGGCAAGAAGGAACTCAGTCAAAACTCGATGGATTAAAAGCAGTATGGGAAGGCTTGACAAAGGCAGTATTAAATTCAGGGTTTTTTAAAGCAGTTATCAGTGGAGTAACAGGTATATTAGATGGTTTAAGCACATTGACTGGTCAACTTTCATTGGCAGTATTTTCATTTACATTGCTTACAATAGCGGCTAAAGCATTCACAACTCAAATAACCGCTGCTTCTTTAGCAATTAAAGGATTTGTTGCTTCTGTACCAGTAATAGGTTGGATTGCTTTGGCTATTTCAGCTTTAATACCAGTAGTTCTTGGTTTCGCTAGTGCATCTAAACGGGCTAGAGAAGAGCAAGAGAAATTAAGTAAACAAACACTTGAAGAAGTTCAAACAAGTGTAAATAAATTAAATATAGATGAACAAAAAAGACGAAAATTAGATGAGTTAGTTAAGTCTTATGACGATTTAAAGAAAAGTTCTAAAGGGACTAAAGAAGAAGAAGATACGCTACATAGTTTACAAGTTAAAATGGTAGCATTGTATCCTAATCTTGCGGATGGAATTGATAGTGTTGGAGATGCCTATACTAATAATATCGAAAAAATAAGGAATTTCACTAAAGAACAAAAGAGTGCATATATTCAAGGGCTAGATCAACAAAAACAGATTTTAGGCTTTAAGATGTCTGACTTTAAAATACAAGAATCTTCCTTGATACAGAAAAAAGCAACTATGCTACCAACCAAAAATAAAATTTTAGACAGTTATGGTAATTTAAACAAGACTAGTTTTTCGGAAAATGAATTAAAAGATGTGGCTTTAGCATTAGGGTATAAAAGTGATTTCTGGAGTACTGCCGATAGTAAGCTAATAAAGGAGCTTGGCGGAGATTATAATATTAAGACTATTAAAATGCAAGGTTATGGTAACGATCAAAAAACTTTAAACAAAGATGCTATAAAAAGATTGGGAGATATTGCATATAATAAATATAGCGAAGTAGATAAGCAGTTGATAGATGTCCAAGGTCAAATTGAACAATTTAATAATCTTGATACAACTATTAAAGAATTACAAAATCCCAAAGCAAAAGCTAATAATAATGACAATATACCTAAAATCAATAATATTTATAATCAAGAAACCCTAAAACAGTTACTTGATGCAGATAAAATTTCTTTATCAACATATGTATCTCAATTAGAAAAAATTAAAAAAGATAAATTTGGAAGTTTTATAGGTAAAGATGTTAAAGCATTAAATGCAATGCTATTAGATCCAAAAACTAAAGAAGAAACTGAGAAATATTTATCTTTAATGCAAGATATTAATGGTGCTAACAATAAAGATAAAAAAGGCTCCTCGACTGGTCAATCTTTTGATGAAAAATATGTTAAAGAATATAACGCAGAAGTTGACAAATCTGTAAACAAAATTAAGCATCTCACAAATGAATTAGATGTATTAAACGCATCAACATCTAATTACAGAGAAAAACATAAAAAAGTTAACGAAATTCTTGATGAACAGAAAAACAAACTTGAGAAAATACATCTAGCATCCGAAAAGTTAAAAGGTAAAAAATCAGACTTAGAATCACAAATGATTGGTATAGGAATCAATCCAAACTGGTCAGAATCAAAAAAGAATAACATATTTGATTCTTGGGACAAAAACACAGATAAGAGAAAATTATTTAATGAACTGTATAAAGATTGGCAAGAAACAAGTAACGGAATTATACAGAATGATGATGCTTATTTTAGTACAGTTAAAGAAATATTCGCTAACAGAAAACAACTAGTAGATAATCAAGTTAAACAAGTCGAGGATTATCAGTCTAAACGTATTGCTAAAAATGAACTTCTTTTAAAACAATCTCAAGGGCACCAATCATTATTGAAAGAAGGAACTCCAGAATACAGTAAAGAAATAGACGTACAAGTTAATCTGCATAAAGAAAAACAAAAAATATTAGAAGACGAAGCAGAAAGACTTAAAAAGATATTAGCAACAAACAAAAATTTAACCGAAGAAGACCGTAATCAAATTCAACAGAAAATTGATGCTAGGTCTAGTGGCTGGTGGGACGAAGAACAAAATATAAGTTCATTGATAAAAAAACGTCAGGAAGATGAGCTTAAATACGTAGAAGATGCTCAAAACGCAATGATGGATATCCGTAGAAAAGCTGGCGAAGAAGAAAAGAGAATCTTAGAAAAAGATCTAAAAACATATACGGACAACATAGATAAAAAAATAAAAGCTCTTGATGATTTAATTGATAAAGAAAACTATGATACTAGTATTCAAAATCAAGACAAAGATATAAACAAAAAGCAAGCAGAAATAGATGCTTTAGCTCTCGATAATTCTGCTGAAGGATTAGCACGAAAAGCTCAATTAGAAATGGATTTAGCTGATTTAAAATCTAAAAAAGATGATGATATACGCAAGCATAGTCAAGACGAAGAAAAAAAGACGTTGCAGAATTTAAAAGACGTAGAAAGTAAAAAAGTTGAAGAGAAAAAATCTGCAATTGATGAACAATTAAGCGATGCTAAATTATTTAATACCGTTCAATTAGAATTAACTAACTCAACAGTAGATCAGATAATTGACGAGTATGAAAAAATGGCAAAAGCAGTTGGTGGAAATTATGACACCATGATAGAAAAGGCTAAGTTTTTCAATACGATTTCAGCAGCTAAAAAAGTCGTTAACGATGAGTCGTCTGCATACCACAACCCTACTGACATTACAAAGGATTATAATGAAGCCTCTGGAAAAGATGTAAACGGAAAATTAATTGATAAAATAATTAGCTTAAAAGAACAGTACGAAAAAGCAACTACTGCATCTCAGCGTACCTCAATACGTGGAGAAGCTGATTCTATCAGAACTCAATTGCCTTCCGATGTAGCACAAAGGACTAGCGAATTAAATACTGAAGAGCTAAAAAAATATAAAGAAGACATTAAAAATAGAGTATACAAAAATGGCGGGCTAGTTGACTTTACTGGCGCAGCATGGCTAGACGGTAGCAAAAGCAATCCAGAATATGTATTAAAGTCTATGGATTTTACAAATTTACTTAAAATAGTGGATATCACAAAAACTATAATGCCTATGATTAATACTAATATGCCTAATTTAGCAAGTAATAATTCCAATAAAAATGTAACAGTCCAATCTACTGTAAATATTAATGGAATCCCATCAGAAAGCGTAGATGGATTACTTAAACGTATAAAATCCGAAGTTTGGACTGACATGTGGAGAAAATTAGCTATAGAAGGAAAGTAATTTATATAGCCCGTCTATTAATTTAGGTGGGTTATTCCCTTTGAAAACAATAAATTTTACATATAAAAATAAAATAAGGAGGTGTATACAAATGTATCAAACAACTCTTTTTACTTTTGCTGACATCACAAGTGAGTCCATGGGAGTAACATTCTGTAGATATATAGATCAATCCATAAAAGATATATTTGTTTCTGGCAGAGATATCGTATCTGAAACTATCCAAAACAACAATAAATATCAAAACTATCTCTATAAAATAAACAAAACCCCACACACATTCAAAATCGAATTATACCACGAAAACTTAGATAATGACAAGCAACGTGAAATTGCTAGATGGTTTTTCGATCAGCAAGATTATAAACCATTTATTCCTACAGATACAAACCGAGTTTATTATATATTAGTAACTGGCGAGCCAGAATTTACTACTAACGGAACATGTGGAATTATATCTTTTGATGTAACTACTCAAGATAGTTTTTCTTATAGCAATTGGTACACTCAAGTTTATGATCTTTCAACTAGCATTACAACTCAAGCAATAACTATTGAAAATTTAGGAGATATAGAAATTTACCCATATATAAAATTAAAGGTGATAGAAAGTAATAGCACAATAACATTAACCAATTCAACAAACGCTGGAAAATTTATATCTTTCGGAACAAATTCCAGCAACCCATTAGTAGCAAATGAAAATATTGAAATAAATACTGATTCAGAAATTATATCAACTGACCAGTTAGGACTGTATAGATATAGTAATTTATTAAGTGGTTCTGAATTTTTTGGTTTAGTAAGAGGAAATAACAACATCAACGTGTCTGGAAAAGCTATTATTACAATGTATTATCAGTACAAATATTTAATTTAAGGAGGTGTTAACTTTTGGATAATATAAAAATAACCCTACATAAGCGTGACCGCACAATGGTCTATAATCTTTATGACATAATTAATCCAGTATACATCGAAGTTTATGGAGGAATTAACACTCTTGATTTTAGCATTCCTTATACTTGCCCTGATTTTTTAACTCATGAAATGATAGACAATCCAGCGATTAGTTTAATTAAACCTTTTTATTTAGTAAAATTTAACGATGAGTGGTTTATTATAGATAAAGTTGATAAGATATCGGACGATAAAAGTGTTCTTAATATAAAAACTCATTCGTTAGGATATGAACTAAAAAATAAAAATATAAGAGGATTTAAAACTGGAATTGTTGATAATCCTGTAAAAAATTTAACAGACACAATGAATTTAATATTGGTTAATACAAACTGGTCGGTAGACCACGTAGATGTTTCTCTCGATTTACTATATAGAGCCATTGAAATATCTGATAAATCAGTATTGGATGCAATAATTAATGATGTGTGTATTAAGTGGGATTGTGTCCCTAAGTTTTCGACAGAAACCAGAAAGATGTCATTCGTTAATTATAAAACAGATGGTTTGGATTTAGGATTATATATATCTGAAAATAAGTACCTAAAGAACATACAATTTGAAATGGAAGAAGATTCAATTTGCACCAAGCTTAAAATATTCGGGAAAAACAACATTAGCATAAACCAAGTGAATCCAAGTGGTCAAAATTACATTAGTGATTTCAGTTATTTCAAGCAAGATGGATATATGACTTCGGGATTAAAAACAGCTCTTGAAAATTATGAAACAGCTATAAGTAATAATCAAACAACTTTTCAGAATTATGTATCTCAGAAAACAACTTTGCAAACTCAGCTCTCAGATAAAGAACATGAACTAGATGTTTATATAACAGATTCAACATTGGGACTTAATGCAATACAGCAAGCTAAAGATATTGCAATAAGTAATGGTCAAGATATAAATGCTACTCAAACTACAATTGAGAATGGAATATTACAATCAGCAACTTTAAACACCGCGGTGTTGAGTACTAATACATTGAGTGATAGAGATGATTATTATAACGGTTGTAGTATAACTATTACTTCTGGAGCTGGCGTAGGTCAAACTAAGACTATTACTGATTATGTTGCAAGTAGTAAGACTATAATCGTGAATAGTAATTGGTCGACAATACCTAATAATACTTCAATGTACAATATAACCAATTCTTCTATTTTAGCTGAAGAAACTAGAAGACAGAATGTGGTTAATACAATCCAAGATGAGGTAGATTATATAGCTTTGCAAATTAGTGATATTGATGATGATATTTCAACACTTAGAAACTCTATAGATATTTCAACTTACTTAACTTCAGACCAATTAGAGGAATTGAATGATTGGACTATTGAAAAGGTTTATACAGATACCGCTATTACAGAACAAGGTGATTCACTAGATGTTTTGCAGCAATTATTGACTGAAGCTCAAAAGCAATTATCATTACAAAACCAACCAAGATTTAATGCTACCGTTGATGTAGTTGATTTTTGTCAGGCAGTAAATGTTGATATTTCAGAAAAAGATAGATTAAAAATTGGTAGCATAGTAATGGTAAGACATTCAAAATTGAATATAGATTTAGTTTGTAAGATTATAGAGATTGAGCGTGATTATTTTAATTATAAAATTACAATAAAAATTGCTAATGAGAAAAGTATTAAGAATGGATTTACTCTTATAAAAGATATCTTGAAAAATGTTTCTACTACTAGTGCTTTTTTATCTTTGAATTCTGATTTGTGGTCTAATGGTGGATCTGCAAATGATTTGATATCAGGTTTCTTGAATAATAGCATGGATGCCACTAAACAAATGATAACTGCTGGAGTAAATAATGAAGTTCAGATTAATAATAGGGGAATAACTATTGTTGATCCTACTGAACCTCAATATGTGCAGCGGTTCGTATGTGGCTCTTGGGGTCTCAGCGAGGATTTTGGAAACTCATTCTCCATCGGAGCAAGCAAAGGGGTCATTCACGGAGAAATCATCAGTGGCAAAATTTACCTAAAATCCAAAGGCAAGTTTTCATCCGTTAAATATAAAATATAAAATATAAAATTTCGCAAAGATAGACTGAGCTTAATTGCCTCAATTGATAAGAGTGGATTTCATATCAACATTTATTAATATCATTAATATTTTCTCTTGACATGTATTAGTTTTATTGATAATATCAATATATAAAGAAATTTTATATTGGTTAATTTTATGGTATAATTAAACAAAAAATGTTGATGAGGGATTTTAATGGCGGTAAAGAATAGACTAAAAGAAATATTATATAACAGAGGTATAAAGCAAACTTGGTTAGCGGAACAAGTTAATATAACTCCGACAACATTAGGAAATATATTACACAATAGATATAACACCTCTTTGGAAGTAGCTCTTAAACTAGCGTTTGTATTAAATTTAAAAGTTGAAGATATCTTTGAGTTGAGCGACAACATAAAATGATGTATATTTTTTATAAAATATGTTGACACGCAACATATACTTCTATATAATCATATTGCGAGGTAAATTATGGTTTTAATTTAATCTCAAAATAATGTATAGGAGGTCTTGTAATGTCTAGAGAAATAAAAGAAATAAGTATTAATGAGTTTGAGAATGAATTTAAAACATCAGAAGGTAAGACAGTTAGTATAGACGTAAGGGGAAGTATAAGCTTTTTGAAGATAGTCAATGATTTTGATATTTGGCAGGATGAAAATAAAATTGCTTTATGTGATTGTAATGACGAAAGTGAAGTTGGTATTCAGAAGCAAGACATTGTTTGCATTGTTCAAGATGAAAGAATATCAAGTATTAAAACAGCCAACATATTCCTGAGAAATGGATTAGAAATAAATTTGCAGGAGGACGTAGATAATGAATAATTTAATATTATTTAAAAGCGAAAAGTTCGAAAATACAACTTGTGATTTTTGGAGCAATAATAATGATGATATTTTTATGAGTATTATACAATTAGCAGAAGTATTAGGTTATTCTAGTAAGAGTGGTATTGAAAACATCTTAAACAGAAATGAATATTTGAAGAATAATGAATTTTCAAGTACCCACAAATTGAATGTAGTTGAAGGTAATCGTGAAGTATCAAGGAAAACAAGAGTTTTCACTGAAGATGGCATATATGAAGTAACTCTTCTAGCCAAAACAGAAAAAGCAAAGCAGTTTAGAAAATGGGTAAGAGATGTACTAAAAGGATTAAGAAAAGGTGAATTAAAATTAACTCAACAATTCAATTTACCAATTACCTATAAAGAAGCATTAGTTCAGTTACTTACTACAATTGAGAAAAATGAAAAATTAGAGGAGCAAAATAAAGTACTTATTCCCAAAGCTGAAGGGTATGATATACTAATTGACGCTCATAATTTTCAAAACTTTGGTGAGGTGGCTAAGTGCTTCGGGATCGGACGCAATTCATTATATTCTTTATTAAGAAGGGAAAAAATTCTCATGAATAACAATGTTCCATATCAGAAGTACTTAAATAATGATTATTTCTTAGTAAAGGAGGTTAGCATACTTCGTGGACAATATTATTTTAATGGCACTCAAACCTTCATCAAGCCAAAAGGATTAGATTTTTTGAAGAATTTGCTAAAAGAAAAAGGCTTCTGCGTCAACAGTTTAGCCCTCAACAAAAACAATGTAGCTATATAGTAATATATATTTAAAAATATTTCAAGACCTTTTTATTTAAAGGTCTTTTTTATTATAATAAAATTTAAAGGAGGTGAGCTAATTGAGTTTATATGTTTACAATTACACAAAAAACTTTGCTATTATCGGGGCTGACACAAGATTATGTGGGTTAAAAGATAATTCATATTATAAAATTCACGACAATGCTTGTAAGATTATTAACAAACACAATAAAGTATTCACTTTTGGTGGAGATTATTTTGCTACAAATATTCTTATTGACTTAATTAATAAATCCGATTATGACTATGCTGAATTATATAATATCTGTAATCAGTTAGATAACGAATACAATATTGACAAAGATATCTATTTTATAGAATTGACATGGGTTGCTTATGAAAATAATAGTTATGTTTTATATAATATTGCCACATATAATAAATATAAAATAATTAGAAGTATTCCAGAAGATAACTATATGTCTAATTTCTTTGGTGGTATTGAAACAGAAAAAGCGATTGATTATTATAACAAAAATATTAATAATTTAAACCTTATAGATTTATACAAGGATATTTACAATTTTTGCTCAAATGAATATATTGGTGGAGATTTAATATTATATATACTCAAAGATGGTAAGTCTATTAAAACATACAAATATAATATTTCAGAAAAATGCTATAAAATAGTAGGAAATTCTGGAAAATTCAATAAAATTGAAATGTATAATCCTACTACGAATTTACTTGATGTAGAGGTGGGTAACTATATTGGGCAGGATGGTTTAAGTAAGAGAGGTATAAAGATCAGTAATGGTTCATTTGAAATTTCTAAAGCTGCTGGAATTAGCAACGGCATAGAATTAAATCCTACTAATGGTTTAACTATAACTAGGAGTGACAATAAATTTAGGGGAACATTTAATGCAACTGATTTAAACTTTGAAACTAGCTCAGATAATGGAAATACGTGGTCGAAAAGGTTCTACTATGATTCTACGGCTCAAAAACTTGTTGTCAATGGAATAATAGATGCTCAAGATTTCAAAATAAATGGAACAAGTATTTTGGGTGATAATAAGATATTATCTAATTATATAGAAACTTTAGTAGTAGGTAGTAATGTAATTATGGGTGCAAACGCAACAATATCGTGGTCACAAATAACTAGTAAACCTACTATTCCAACATTGCCGAGCTATATTACTTCTACAAAAATTACATCTACCACCATCGAAAGTCCAAGTATTACTGGTGGTACTATTACTGGAGGGAGTATAACATCTAATTCTACAATAAATGTGACAACTGATTTGAGGGTTGGTGATAATATTTATGTTGGAAATGAAAATACCCTCTTAGAAAAAAGCCTAGTATTCTACAATGGTGGTAACATGACTGGAATAGGGCTTGTTAGTAATGGCGATTTTCGTGTGGATGGTGATAAGAATCTTGCTTTAACGGCTTACGAAGGGAGTGTTCAGATGACTGCTATGGGATCCACTGGGAGTGTATATGTAACTGCATCTCAAAATATGGATATTTATGCTGTTGGAGATATATTATTGAGTTCTAATTCTTATTGTCATATTGATGGGAATTTAAAACATACGGGTTCAGATATAGGTTTTTTTGGTAAAGCTCCCACATTTCAACAAACCGCTGAGTTATTAGGGGATAAGCTTACAACTGAATCAGCAGACCTCACTTATGGTAGCACTGAGGTTTCTATGTTAACTCACTTAAAGTCTGATGTAGGAAATTTGTATAATAAAGTTAATGGTATATTAAATAAATTAGCAGAATATGGGTTATTTAGCGTTAGTTAGAAAGGGATATTTTATAAAATATCCCTTCATTTTAGTAATGGTAAAATATTTTGAATATAATAATCATATGGAATGTAGCGTCCATCACTTTTTTGATCAATGTATTGTATATTATCTAACAATAAACTTCCCTTTCGAAGTTCATGCATTTTACTAAAAGATTTAGATATAACATTTGCTGATATGTTTTTATCTTTCAATGTTTTATATTCTGCTGCAATTTGTACTAAATCAACTTTACGTAGACTCATATTATTTTCTCTTATTTCTATATCATAACGACAGACATCTTTTTCATTATATTTTTCTGATATAAACGAAATAGGGATATATTGGTCGTTGTCAATATAGACTATTGGCAATCCGTCAGAAGTTTTAGGAACATTCTTATGATACTTTTGTTCTTGAGGGCTAAGAGATTTAATATCTATTTCTACTACTTCAGCTTTTGCTTCTTCATATACGCCTTGAGTTACTGTAGTTATCTCTATTTGATTATCAACTTGATTAAATACTACTTTACTGCCTAACGCTTTTCCAACATCAGCTAATTTTAAATAAGTGTAATCATCTATGTTGTATGCCTCAACATTTGCCTTTGTTCCATTGATAAGTACAGGATATGAATTTAATTTAATGTTTAATTCATTAGCAGCGAATACAGCTCCCGAGAATAGCGTTGTCCCAGTTAAAACCCCTAAGATAAATTGTTTGTATTTATTCATTATAATTCCTCCAAAATTGTATAGTTGTAGTTTAACCTACTATAATTATACTATACTTCTTTTGGAGGAATTTGTAAACATATAGAACTAAAATATAATAAGAAAGGAAGTGGTAGTATGGAAGACAATAAAAATGTAGTTGCCCAAAATAATGAGCAACTTTCTGCAAATACAATAAGCGGAATTTTAGATATTACAGTTATGCAACAAATACAAATAGCATTAAAATAAAGTTATTTTAATGTGCCCGTATGTAATAGCATTATTCCGCATTTTTTACATCCTAGTAAATTTACTGGTAATCCCGATGTTGGATTGAACGAAGGTGGGTTTGAGTTGGTGTTAACCGTAGTTATAACATAAGATGTCGTTCCTTCTGGTGCATTAACTTTCGCTAATTCTTCTGTTTTACACATTGGACATGTAGCCATTATTCTACCTCCTTTTAATTTATTTCCTTAATTATACAACAACAAAATATTAATTTCTACAATTGTTTACAGTTTTAGGTAATATATGTGACATATTTTATTAGTATTATCAGTTTTATTAATATTTACTCTTGACATATATTAGTTTTATTGATAATATCAATATATAAAGAAATTTTATATTGGTTAATTTTATGGTATAATTAAACAAAAAATGTTGATGAGGGATTTTAATGGCGGTAATAATAATTAAGATGAAGATAAATGAAAAAATAGAAGCGTATAGAAGTGACACAGGTACTACTCGGAGTTGGGTAGCTAAACAAATGGGAATGTCTATACAGAGATTAAATCAAATAGTCAATGGAAATAATATTACTTTAAAATTATTGATTAAATTTGCAACCTTTCTGCGTTGCGAAGTATCTGACTTATATGAATACAATGTAACTAATTATTGAAACAAAAACATTTCAATTATTTCAACCATATATATTGACATTTTTTGAAACCTTTCGTATACTATTAATGCAAGGTAGATTTTACCTTATGCAAAATAATATATAGGAGGGTTTTATTGTGAGTAAAGTAAAAGAAATAACTATCAATGAGTTAGAAAATGATTTCATCAAATTAGAAGGCAAATCAGTTTGTGTAGACATTAAAGGAGATATAAACTTCTTACAAGTAATAACTGGCTTTAATGTATGGCAGGATGAAAACAATATCACATTTTTTGATAATAATAACGAAAGTGATTTCAATATCAAAAAATCAGCCATAACCTGTATTGTTCAAGATGACAGAATATCCGATTTTAAAGATACTCATATATTCCTGAAGAATGGATTGGAAATCAATTTACAGGGGGACGTTGATCATGAATAATTTATCTGTAGTCCAAATTAATAATCAAGATGTCAACATTAAGGAATACAATAACACCAGAGTTGTAACTTTTGAAGATATCGATATGCTTCATCGAAGACCAGAAGGAATATCTTATAGAAATTTTTGTAATCATAAAAAGCACTTTGTTGAAGGTATAGATTATTTTAATTTCAAAGGTAATAATGGACGCAAAGCCTTGGCACAGGCTAACTTAGTAAATTTTACAAAGTTGAACAATAGTCCAAACTTCTCATTTTACTTAATCACTGAATCAGGATATTTAATGTTAGTAAAAAGTTTACAAGATGATTTAGCATGGGAAGTACAAAGACAATTAGTGAATGTATATTTTAAAGCAAAACAAATTCAGCAACCACAACATAATTTACCGACTACCTACAAAGAAGCACTAATACAATTACTTACAGTAGTCGAGGAGAAAGAAAAGATTGAAGAACAAAACAAAGTGCTTCTTCCCAAAGCTGAAGGATATGATGATTTTTTAAGTGCTAAGAATGCTCAAACAATGAACGAGTGTGCTAAAGTATTAAAAATTGGACGCAATAAGCTATTTAGATTTTTACGGCAAAACGACATCTTAATGTCTGACAATTTACCGTATCAAAGATTTTGTGATAGTGAATATTTTACGGTTAGAGAAATTCATTTTATTAGAGGAAATTATGAGTACAATGGTTGTCAGTGCTTGGTTACAGCTAAAGGATTAGAGTTTATGCTAAAATTACTAAAAGAAAAAGGCTTCTGCGTCAACAGTTTAGCCCTCAACAAAAAATCTATAGCTATATAATAATACATTTTGGTGAATATCACAATAGGTATTCACCAAATACCAACAAACCTCAAGTATCAATATCCCTATTTACATAATTGAAAATATTTTACATTTTATCTTGAATAAGTCTTGACAATACCACAAGGGGTAGTATAATTAAATTAATGACATAGTTAATGGTCGCACAAACGACATGGGGTTTGTGGTAGATGTATAAGATAACCATCTATTCCGCTTGGGGACTCTAAATAGCCAAGACGCACCGTGATTGGTGGTATTTATATCCAATCTGTTGTCTTACAATTTTAAATAATTTAAATTATTTAATGCTCGGTGTGTCTCAGCCGTAAATGAGAGTTTTAATGCATGGTATAATTTTATTAAAGATAGCTCATTCTACCTTTAATAAATCAAATGTTTGTTGTTACTCGATATACAACTAAAATAAGGTCGAGCGCAAATATTTGTCGCTACTCGATATGCGACTAATCAAGAGGTCGAGTTCAAATGTTTTTTTAAAGCTCTATCTTCATTGGATAGAGCTTTAAAATTAAGTGAGGGTATTATGGATTTAGGTAAATTTTATTTCTTAACTGATGATTATTTTATTGATTTTCCAGATGAAAATTTAATGCGCAATAGTGAAAAAATAAACGGCGAGATACACGATAGACCATGTTTTTATTCTTTCTTAGATAATAAAACCAATGTTTATTGGATGATTCCGTTTTCTTCAAAAGTGTTAAAGTATCGCAAAATCTACAATGATAAAATTACTCGTTATGGTAAATGTGATACAATTATTTTTGGAGAAATTTTAGGACATGCTAAAGCGTTTTTGATTCAAAACATGTGTCCAGTTATTCCTAAATATATACAAAATGAATACATAGATAAAAATTCAAATACTCCTGTAAAAGTAAATGGAATTTTTGATAAGGAAATTATATCGAAAGCTAAAAAAGTTTTATCTCTTCAAAGAAAAGGTAATAAATTAATTTTTCCAGATGTTTTAACAATAGAAAAGGCTTTAATTATTGATATAGAAATTAATGAAGCTCAAGAGCAAGTTGCTTCTGGCATAAATATCACACACAATTCCCAATAAAACTTTTATTTTAAGCTTATATTGAAACTCCTCCAGCACCAGCAAAACTATCGAAAACGAAATAAAAGTAGTGAAAAACGTAACAAATTACCTATAAAATGAAATATTGTTCCTATAAAACGAATTTTAGTTCTTGTATATTTAGAATTCAATGTGGTAGAATATTGACTACAAACAATAAACGATTGTTGACCAAGTTTATTACAAAAAGAAAAACCCAGAATCTTGTACATTCTGGGTTTTTCGCTTGTTAAGATTTTGGAAATATGTCATGAAGTAATGCCAATACAGTAAGTATTTCTTTTAACCCTATCCAAGCTGTTTTCATAAGTGCTTTTAAATCATTTTTCGTCTGATTGTTGACCAAGTTCATCACCTCCTCTCAAACTTAGAGAGGTCACGCAAACACTTATTCGACTATATATATCTTACAATAAACATTTCTTTTATAGCAATACTTTTTTTCCAAATTATCTGGATATATTTTAAATGGAAGATTGCTTGATTTGGGATCAAGTGGTCGTAGATTCAAGTCATGCTACTCAGACCAAAAGAATTTCCTATCCCTCCCACAATCCTCCAAAATATGTTATAATGTGAGAAGTATTTTGTGGAGGATGAGAATATATGGATACACCTAGGATAAATAAAGAAGCAAGAAAACATTTAGATGGTAAGGTGAATACTATTAAAGGATTATTGTTAGATATTGAGACATCACAATCTTTATTTGCCGTTGATTGGTTTTATGATAAAATAATGATGAATAAAAATCATCAAGAAGAATCTCAATTAAAGAAGCAAATAAATACTACAACTGATTTAGCCATAAAAAACAAATTAAAAGAAAGAATTAACAAAGTATCTCAAAAGAATGTTCCGAAACCAATTTTAATAGGCGATGTGGTTCATATTAAATTTGGAGTAGGTGTTGGGCATGAATTAAAAGAACATCATTTTGGAATTGTTTTAGCAAGAAAAGGTTTGATGTTTTTAATTGCACCATTGACTTCTGTACCTCAAGATTATGGCGATTTAAACTATTCATTCAATAATTTAAATTTATCCAAAAAGACCAATATTAGTTACGTTAGTTTTTGCCATATAAAATATATTCATCAACGTAGAATAGAAAATATCACTACCGCTAATAATAAAGTTAGAAACGTACGAACTGGTAGTGAAGCCGTAAATAATATTCTAGATAATTATTTTAAAATAGTAAAAAATAGTTAATTTTTTGGTTGACACAAAAATAATAGCAGCATATAATATAATTATAAAGCAGTATCGGTTCAATTGTGGCGATGATTGAATCACTTAATAAGTAACTTAAAGATTTTTAAAAACCTTGCGGAATGGCGAGGTTTTTAACTTTTATCAGACCTCTCTAGCCAGAGGTCTTTTTTACGTATTAAAACAGCACTTTTATTTGAATTAAATAATGAGTTTCCCAAAGACATCCAATAGATGTCTTTTTGTTTTGCACGAAAGGAGTGTTTTATTTTATTTGAAAATGGGACATCTAAAGGGTGTCTTTTTATACTTATTTTAAGAAAGGAGTGGATAAAATGGCTATTTTAAAGCCTACTTCTATGTCTCCATCAATTCCAGTAACAGCAACTTCTCCTATTACTATAAGCTGGAAGAACTTGGGGGATAGACAATACTACTATCAAGTACAAATATACAAAAACTCAGATAACTCCTTAGTTCTAAACACGACAAAAATATCAAGCCTTAATGCTTTTTATGTCGTTGCCGCCAACACATTGACTAATGGAACTACCTATAAATTTAATGTTACTGTCTGGAATCAAAGCGATGTATCTGCTGTTTCAGAATGGGTTATTTTTAAATGTAGCTCTACTCCAGTAGTTTCATTTACAAATTTGTCGTCTACAATTCAAAACTCGAACTATACTTTTACTGGTGAGTATTCACAATTAGAAAGTATAGCTATTAAATCGTGGCAGATAATTCTTTATAATATATACAATGAAATAATAGGTGACTCTGGTCTTATCTACAATTCTACAATTTCTCATGAATTTTTTGGTTTAATAAATTTAAATAATTACAAAATTGAGCTTCAGGCGAGATCACAAGACAACTTATTGGCGACTACAGGCAAACAATCATTTAATGTTAGTTTTGAAGTTCCTAAATCCGCTATAGCATTGGAGGCAATATCAGTTGATGAAAAGGCATCCGTGCAGCTCCAGTGGAATGTGTCTCAAATTATAGGTACATCAGATAGTAGCACTTATATAGGTGCTGAAAAATTAGACTTAACTGGTGGGAAAAAAGTTTATTTCGATGATGGATTCAGCATATCTAACAATTTTACAACTGAACTGTGGCTGTCATCTGTGACTGATTATACTTTTAACATAAACACAAATACACAGCTAATATCTTATAAAAATGTGATTGGTGACACCAATGCACTATGGCTTGTAGATTCGTCACAGAACACTGAGATAGCTTTGAACGTAGTAATAGGTAATCAAGCACCGATAAGTCCAGATTATTTATGGATATATGATATTAACATATCGGGAACAACACAATTTGAACAGGTTATTTGTGACGTATATCATCCTACAAATATAAATAGTTTATGGCTTGATTTATCAAATGGAGCTGATGTAGATTTGGAAGTTTTTAAAATGAGGAACGCAAATGGGGAATTCATCTCGATTAGATATTTTAATGGGGCATTTAATTTATATAGAAACGATGAACTAATTGATAAAGTAATTGTATCTGGTAGTAATTATTATTTATATATTCAACAAATCGGAAGCGATTTAACACTTCACGCAGAAGTGATTTCTTAGGAGGTGATAATATATGTCGGTTTCTAATATTGACTATCTTGAAATTAAGAACTGTATTTTGGATGAAATTAATGTAAGAGAAAGCACTTCAGGAATAGATTTAACATCAGCTAAAAAAGAGTGGCAAATAGATACTTTTCTATTGTGTAAGTTTCTATCTAACACCGAGGGAGGGAATGTTAGTTTAGGTGGCTTAACAATAGATGGTTGGAAAATAAGAAAAAGGAGAATTGATAGCACTTCAATTCAAGAATTGGCAACTATAGCATTGGGAACAGATGAGGATTTCTCATACTTAGACCCTACGGTAAAGCCGAATGTGATTTACGAATATCAAGTATCTCCTATGAGCGCAGATATAGAAGGACAACCCGTAACAGCACAAATATCAGTAGATTTTGATTATTGGTGGTTAAGCGATGCTACGGGAACTACAAATGAATCATACCCATTTTTTGCAGGAATAAATGCTGGACTTCAAGTTTCTGATATTTTAGTAAATAAACAAAGATATGTGTATGATGATACATTTAATAAATACCCAATAGTTTCATATGGTAACCAGCAATATATTAGTGGAAGTATAACCGCCGCATTGCTAGATTCTTTTATGGAAGTTAGTATCTCATACAGAAAAAACGTTGTTGATTTTATAAATAACGGACTTCCTAAAATATTAAAAAATCCAGATGGCGACTTATGGAAGGTTGATACCAACAGTAGCTCATATAACATGTTACAAGGGCTTAGTGATCCCCTATCAAGCATAACCTTTTCCTTTATGGAAATTGGTTCTGTTGACAATGTATAAGGTGGTGGATATATGGTAACAGACGCAGAGAAACAAATTATTACATTCAGTTATAGAAAATATATTTACTCCGTCGAGTGGCTAGACAAAGACGAAAATACATTAGGAGAAGCTTTAGTTGATGTTGTTTCTGGAAGTGCTAATTTTGATGCGACAAACAATTGTCGCAGAAGCTTTAATTTAACCTTTAGAAATTTAGATGGTAAATATACCCCTTCTTCAACTTCTAATCTCTGGATAAATAATCGAATAAAAATAAAAGCTGGATATGAATCGCTAGATGGTACTCAGATTTTATATAACCAAGGGGTATATATTTTAGGGAATCCTACAGTGCTAAGTAATCCCACTCATAAAGAGGTTAGTTTTCAAGCTATTGACAAATATAATCTATTGAATGGTACGGTTTCTGGAGAACTAAAATATAAATATGAAATAGAAATTGGTACTAGAATTGATGAAGCTATACAGGCAGTTTTAATTGACGCTGGCGAAACAAAATATATCATAGATACGTGCAGTACTACAGTACCATACACTTTGAAATATTCTCCGTCTGACAACTACTCAAAAATTTTAGAAGATCTTGGAGAAATAGTTTCATTTAGTGGAGCGTATAATTTGGACGGATATTTCCATTTTACTAAATCTTTAGATGAAATTGATTACGATACTATTCCTTCTAGTTGGGATTATACAGAAGTTAGTGAAAATGGAGTCGCCAACCTATATTTAGAAAGTAATAGAGAACTACAATGGAACGATATAAGAAACAGCATTGCGGTTTACGGCATGACGGATTCAGATTTAGGAGTGCAATATACCGCATTTTCATCTGACTCAACTGGTAGCGAGCTTTCTATAGATGTGATAGGAGAACGAGTTAAGGCAATTGAGGACGATAAGATATACACAACAGAATTGGCAAAAACTAGAAGTGATTATGAGCTTTTAAAACACATAAAGTCAAATGAATCAGTTAAGACAAATCTAATCCCAAATTTCTCTCATGACATTAATGATGTAATTTCCTTAAGAGATGATTCAAATGGTTGCGAAGGCAATTATATTATTCAAGGTATTTCTTATTCTTTGGGATTCAACGCTACTATGAATTTAACACTTTGGAGAGTTAGAAATATTGGTTAAATAAAATATTAAACTTCAGCAAGGAAGGAGTGATACCCATTGGCTGATAATTCTGTAGAACAAGGTAAAAAAATATTAGACGCAATTGCAAAAATGATAGAATCTGCAAACTCCAAATTATCATTTAACACTTCTAAAAAAGCTATTATCCAAGAAATCAACGAAGACGGCACAGTGAATATAGTAATGAATGGTCAAACATATTCAAATGTAAAAGTAAGAAGTGGACTCTCCCCAACAATTGGGGAAGTAGTTACGATGAGTATTTTAAATAACAATTTAAAAGATATGTATGTTGATTTGTGTGCAAATGTATTAAGCGGAGGTGGAGAGGGAACAGGAGAAATTAATACAGCGTCAAATATTGGTTCTGCTGGTATCGGACTATTTAAACAAAAGCTAGGTGTAGACCTACAATTTAAAAAAATAAATGCTGGTAGCTCAAAGGTCTCAATAACAGATGATACCGCCAATAATGAAGTTGATATTGATATTATAACTGGAACCACTACAAATACGGCTTGTGCAGGAGACGACAGTAGATTAAGCAATGCAAGAACTCCTACATCACATGCATCTTCTCATGTGACTGGTGGTACTGATGTAATACCAAATGCAATAGCAGGTGGCAATTCTGGTTCAATGAGTGGTACAGATAAAACTAAATTAGATGGTATATCACCAGATGCAAGCAAGGTAATATCTTCTACAATAAATGGGAATATAAAAATAAATAATGCAGAGACAGTTGTATATACCCATCCTACATCACATACTGTAAATCAAATATCAGATTTTGACACAGAAGTCTCTAACAACTCTGATGTATCGTCTAATACTGTGGCTAGGCATAGTCATTTAAATAAAAGTATATTAGATATAATAACTCAAACATTAATAGATACATGGAACACCATTTCTAATAAAGCAGATACATCTAATGTTTTGACCCTAGATAACACTACTGCTTTTAATCCTACATTAGATTATCACCCAGCCACAAAAAAGTATGTCATTGATAGTATGACTAGTGCAGGGCTTGGAGACATGCTAAAGTCGCAATATGATACAACCAATAATGGCATTGTAGATAATGCTGAAAAGGTTGCTGGATATACTGTCGGAAACTCTAGTGGTAGTGTTCCTATTTCTAATGGAACTTTAAATGTTAATCTAAATTCTGACAAAATTGACGGATATGAGGCAGGTAATGCTTCTGGAAACATCCCTGTTTCTAACGGAACTTTATGCACTAATTTAAATGCAAGTAAGGTTAACGGTGTGAGAATCACGATATCTTCAACTGCTCCAACTTCACCTACAGGCAATGGCGAGCTGTGGCTAGACTTATCAGTTTAATAAATAAAATATAAAATAAAGGAGGATTATTTAATGCCAATAATAAAAAAATATAATACAACGACTTTAGCATGGGAAGAAGTAGATTATTCCGCTTCAAAAGTAGGGATAGTTGACGCTGGGAATAAATATACAGCTACAAATGTTGAGGATGTTTTGCAGGAGATATCGACTAATATTACCAATGTAGATACCGCCAGTAATCTATTGGCTAAAATTAAAACCGTTGATGGTATTGGCAGTGGGTTAGATGCTGATACCGTTGATGGATTGCATGCGAGTAGCTTTATGGGAGGGGTAAAAGTTTACGGCACTAATGCGTTTACAGACGCTATAGCAGCAAGCGGTAGTTTAACTAAAAATATCGCATTAGGCGGAGCTTATAAAAATGGTATTGCAGTAATAAAACATACCTCTCTAGTATACTCTATTGTTGTTTTTTTTGGTACTAATAGCATTAAAACAAAAGTAACTGGCTTAGGTCAGTATTACAATGTATGGACAAGAGAAAATGCAGGTTCGATAACACAAGGTGCATCATCCCCTACATTTGGGGATAGAGTTGCTAGTGGCGTCTCTAAACTGTATATAAAAGAGGTATATATAAATGGAACTAATTTACAGATAGATTTTGGAAGTGCAGAAACAGTTTCAACTTATTCGTTAGATTGCACAGTTTATTGGGAGGTGTGGTAAAAATGTTTTACATAGAAATTAAGGATAATAAAATTATCGGTAAAGGACATGTAAGTGTTGAAGTTGCTTTGGCTGAAAATCAAAAAGAAGTATCGGAAGAAATATATAACGAACTAATAAGATTGCCTGCCGATTTCACAGAGGATGAATTGGGCAACATAGTTTCTATCACCAACGCTCCTGAACCTCCCGAATTTGCAACTGTACAAGATGTCGACAGCAAAGTAATCGAAATGATCAGGCGAGAATATGACCAGAACGAAGAGTACAAAATGTTGCGACTTGGAATTCTAGATGCAAGTAATTCAGATTTTGCGGCTTATAATAGCTATATTGAACAGTGCAGAATATGGGGACATGATAAAAAAGTTGAATTAGGATTTGTATCTGAAGTCGTTTAGAATAAAGAGGTGAGGCATAATGTTAAACCAAAAAGAATTTGAATATTCCAATATACTAATATGGAAAAACTGGATTAAAAATAACTGCAAAGAAACGATAAAAATAGGAGTGTTTGACGAGAACGTAAATGTCAATGCTCCTTATTTATCGGGCAAAATTAAAGACCCATTCAATATTACCTCTAAAGAATTAAACAGTCATGGAAATCAGGTTTGTAACATTATACTTCAAGCTTGTCCTAATGCAGAAATACATATATTGTCTAGTAACTATCCTTCATCTAATGGAAAAGGATATATCGAGGGATTGAAATATTGCAAAGACAACAAAATCCCACTAGTAAATATGTCGATGAACAATATTGAGAATGACGTGATCAGAAAAGCAGAATTAGATGTTTATAACAGCAGCACTTTTTTAGTATGTGCAAGCGGAAACTTCGGGAATAAAATGTCTACTCAAGCACAAGAATCTCAATGGTTTTCTGTTGGTGCAGAACATTTAGTTGATGGAGTTTTGGTTCGAACAGATTATTCAAGTTATGGAGAAGAACTTGATATAATGAATTTTAGTGGATTAGAAGTAAATGGTGATACATTAGAAGGTACTAGTTTTTCCTCTCCTTTAACTGTAGGGATGATTGCTTTATATTGGCTATGGTTCAAAATAATATATAAAAGGGTTCCAACTATACCAGAAATTAAGGAGTTTATTTTTAGCAATTGCGTTGATTTAGAAAATGTAGGAGTTGATTCCTTTACTGGTCATGGAAATTTTATTCTCCCCAAAATTATTCCAGAGGTGAAAAATATGACTATTGTAATGAAAATAGACAGTAACGATATTTACGTAGATGGAGTAAAAGAGACTACCACAACCCCAGCAAGATTAATGAATGGAAGCACTTATTTACCTTTAAGACTTATAAGTGAAAAATTAAAAGGAAGATCAATAAAGGATTTAAAATGGAATAACACCACTAAAGAAATTGCGATATTTACAGATTAAGATTTTAATATAATTCTCTCAATTTATTAAACAACTTCTTGTGAAAGCAGGAAGTTGTTTTTGCTTTGTAAGCTCAAGGGAATTATCCCTTTTCATATACAATTGTTGGTTTTACTAACGGATGTGAAATGAAAGGAGTGGGGTCTCAATGACTCAAGCAAAACGTGGTAAAAAAGAAGGTCGTGATCAAGCAAGAAAGTTAAAAAAAAATATTATCAAGGAACGTGGTTGTGTATGTGAAATATGCGGGTCAACTATTTTAATTCAAATACACCATTATAATAATGACCGTAGAGTAAATACAAGAAAAAATGCAATGTTGCTCTGTGACGATTGCCCCAAATGGGGACACTCAATTGATACTAGAGTTACAGATTATAGTGAACCACCAACAATTTATCTAAGAAGTTAAAAAAATAAAGGAGTGATTAAAATGAGAATCAAAGATAAGAAATTCTTTAATTTTCCTAATTCAAAAGAAGTTTCAAAATTTTTAGTTCAATTTATATCAATAGAACGGGCATTGTCTGTTGTCAGCTATCCACTAAAAGTAGTCGAACTAGATGAAACTATCATTTTAATTGAAAAAACGAATAAGGAATGGCTAGTTGGGGTATTTTCTAAATAGGGCTTATTTGCCCTTCTCTTTTTAAAATTACTTGCGGAAGCAGGTTAATATAGAGGTTAGAGACATTCATTTATGGGTGTCTCTTTTTATTTTTAAATTTCAAGGGGGATGGGTGATGAATGTATTATGTATTCAGGTTTTAAATTTATTAGAACTGGCTAAAAATGGGGCAATATGGTTTTGTAGTTTAGTTTTAGGGATATTTCTTTCGGCAATCGGGTATCCAAAAGAAATCTTAATATTTATTGCTGCACTGGTAGTTATAGACGTTCTTACAAAGCATTATTCAATAGTGGTGATTAATTATAAAGTATTTAGTTTCGCCAACTATTATAAAGCGAGTTTCATTGACAAAAAGATTACCAGTAAAGCTATGAGAGTGGGAACAAGCGTAAAAGCAGTTTGCTATTTGCCCATTTTATATATAGCTAATCAAGCGTCTATAATTCCCGAAATATTTGGAGGTCAGCAAATTTCTATGATCTTTTATTCATGGTTAGTAATTATTGAAATTAAAAGTATATTAGAGAATTTGCATGATTGCGGGAGTACATTTGTTGACCCTTTGTTGAGATTGATTAATAAAAAAAAGAAACAAATAGAAAGTGAGATTGATAAAGAAGATGATGCTCCAGTTGTATGAAAAATATAAAATGAATAGAAGGTGATTATATGAAAGATTTAAGTGTTCTTCATCCTTATGTCAAATATCTAGCAGAAAAGCTTATAGAAAAAAGCAAGAAACAAGGTATAAACATAATCATTACTCAAACCTATAGAACTATTAAAGAACAAAATGAAATCTATGCACAAGGAAGAACTAAAGTAGGCGCAATAATTTCCAACGCAAAAGGAGGAAGCAGTTTCCACAATTTTCGCCTCGCATTTGATTTCGCTGTTTTAAATGTAGACGGAACGACAGTAAATTGGTCTTCTTCTTGTGATACAGATAAGGATGGGCAGAAAGATTATTATGAAGTAGGTGCTATCGGTAAGTCTCTAGGGTTAACTTGGGGCGGAACAGATTTTGGAAATTTCGTAGATCTACCGCATTTTCAATGGACAGGTGGCTTGACTTTAAAAGAAGTGCAAGCTGGTAAAGTGCCTATTACATCAAAAGATAAAGGAGATGATAATGTGGAGCATAATACTATGAAACTTTTTTATTCAGATGGAACTCCAGTAAAGGTTGATAACTATAAGATTGATGGAAGTACATACGTAAATCTTAGAGATATATTATCAATAGGAGTTAAGTCCATCAAAGTTGTTCAGGGTGATAAAATTTACCTAATCAAACAATAAGGAGGGATTTTATGGATTACATATTTTATATACTATTCGTCATCACATCTATATTGGCAGTTCTAGAAATTATTAAACTTGTGAAATCTAGTGATGGAAAGTTCACAGAAGATGGTTGGAATAAAATATCTAAAATTGGTTCAGAAACTATTGATGAATTGATAAAATTATATAACTCTAAAAAAGATAGAACATTATTTATCATAGAAATAATTGATATCATCATGCTTAAAGTTAATAATTTACCAGAAGATATTAGAGAATTTTTTACTAGAGAGCGGATTGAGATATTTTTTAAGCCAGCAATTGGGAGATTGATTGATAAATTAGAAAAGAAATAAATGGATACTCTTAGGGGAAGATGTGACTTCGGTTGCCTCTTCCCCACTATTTTTTTGCCTATTTTTGTTGTACCCTAGGAATTGTATAAAAGGTTGATTTTATTGGGTTTTTAGCCCTACTCCCCCAATGGTTACAGTGTCAGTTTGTTGTACCCCACGACAATTTTGTGTCAGAAATGATAGTTGGCTTGAAATTTGGGTCATTATAATAAATTATGTATGATCCGTCATCTAGAATATTTATTTCGCTTATTAGCTCTCTCATAAATTTATTATCTTTAATAAAGAGAGTATCATATATATTGCATTGTTTTAAAATTACAGAAGCTAATTCTTCTTCGTTTATGTAGCTTTTATTTATACATGCTAGTGTGCCATTTTTTAAACGGTTGTTGCAGCGATAATTTATTTGGTTACGTTCTTTTCTACCTTTGTATGTATGGTTGCAACTTTGACAACGAATTAGTGAACTAAATAACATTGATATCTCCTTAAAATTATGGTGGAGGCAATGGGGGTTGAACCCACGACTTTCACGCTGCCAGCGTGACACTCTCCCGCTGAGTTACGCCCCCGTATATGTATATATTAACCCGCCTCTTTGATATTTACAACAATTAAATTTTCTATAATTTTATGGGTAGTTAAAGGCACTTGCTTGCGCTCCCCGTTGAGTGCTTTTTGCATCCCAAAATCATTGCTCTTAATTGATTTTACAAACTCATCTATATATAGCTTAACTTTAATTTTTATCTTACTTTTATACACTATAATTTCATCTATAATTTGTGACATCATCATTTTTTTCTGCTCATTCGATGCTAATTCAAACTCTTCTTTCCAACATGGAATAGATATTTGTAAACTAATCATGTCATCTAATTCTATTTTTTTATCTTTAAATTTATTTTCTAACTCAATGATTTTAGAGTTAATATCCTTTATTTCGTTTTCTTTTTGTTCCATTAAATTAGATAATTGATATGGTTTAAATTCACTTTTACCCATTATACTTTTAGTAACCTCCTTATTTAATATATTTAATTCTTTATAATTTTCTTCATTTTGTTTTTGAAATCTTTTTAATTCTAGCGTATCTTGGGATATATTTTTTACTTTAAAGTTTTCTATTTGAGCTACTAGATCAACCTGTCTGAGTTGTTCTAAATATTTATTAATTTCCATCATAACTGCTTCTTCAACTTTATTTTTAGCATGAAGAGTTTGTCCGTCACAATCAGTTTTACCAGTGGATTTTCCACTACACCTATAAAATACTCGCTGTTTTGTTTTTATGGCTCCATCTTTATTCTTCCATTTTCGATTATTATATGTAGTTGTAAGTGGAGATCCACATTGCCCACATTTTATAAATCCTACAAATAATAACGGGCTTTTTGTTTGAATTGGGAAATGAATAGTGTTATCACTCTTCCTGTTCATTGTATTTCTTTTCTTTCTCAATTGCTGTAATTTATCCCACAATTCTTCTTCAATTATAGCTAATTCAGGTATTTGAGTTGCCGATAATATCCAGTCATTTGAATTAATTCTATTTTTTGATGCCCCATCAGAAGATGTTTTACCATAAGACATATAGCCTTTGTAAATTGGATTTCTTAAAATATAGTTTACAACAGATTCTCTCCATCCCGATTCTGTTTTAGATGGTATTTTAAGAGAATTTAAATATGTAGAGATTCTTTTACCTCCATATCCTTCTTCACATGCCAGTCTAAACATTTCTTTAACTGTTTTACTTTCATTCTCATCAATGCTTAATTTATGTAATTCCTTGTTCTTCTTATTTTGTTTCCCCGATTTTACTAATTCATAACCATATGGAGGTTTACCACCTCTAAAAGAACCCTCTTTTGTCATTTGAACATGGCTTTCGTTTACTCTTATCGATGTTTTAATACTTTCTCCGCTTGATGTCCAGTATCTTAAATAGTTTAAAAGCTTGTCTGTATGATTATCAAATTTTTGCTCTCCTTCTATTACAGACCATATTTCTATTCCTTGTTTACTAAACCATTCTACAACAAATGGCGTTTCGTCATCTTTTCTTCCCAATCTGTCAAACATAAATACCAATAAAATATCAAATAACCCCATGCTCGCATCGGTTCTTATTTTTTGAAGTACGTCTCTGTCCTTCGCAGATTTTTTAAACCCTGATACTCCCTTTTCATAATATTCTTTTACTAAGTTCCACTCTGCTTGCTTATCAATAAATTCTCTACATGCGGTTTTTTGCATAGGTATATCATTATTATCCACTTGACCTTTTGTTGATACTCTATATAAACAGGCAACTCTTTTTACATTATAGTTAATTTGGGGGGATTCCATTAAATATTCCTCCTTAGTGTATAGCTTCACATCCCTATGTTAATTTAATCTTCATGCAATGTCAATAGGACTATTATTTACTAATAGCCCTATCTATAAATTGTTTTGAAAGTAATTTAATTATTGAGTTTTCTACTTCTTTTGCATCAACCGTTGAATGACTTGGAAAATTTATTTCAACCCACATTTTTACTTTTTTATTAAATCTACTTACACTTGACGATCCGTCTTCATTTATAATTAAATTATATTTATCACCTTGAAATTCTATAATTTGTTCATTATTCATTTCAGCCTCACTTTGTTTCTTCTATTAATATTTCGGTTCTTGGATTTTCTTTGTCATATCCGCCCTTAATGCAAAGCATTTGTATATGCTCAAAATCATCGTCTACTAGCAATCCGCTTTGAGTGAATCCATCCATAATGTTCTTGGGCGTATAGTTATCGCTGTCGTGCCGTGCTTTAGTTTTAAAATAATATGTAAAAGTCATAGTTGCCTTTTCTATCTTCTTATTTTCCAATCCGTAATGCTCAACCAACCAAATTATAAACTCCTTCCACTTCTGTTTTTCATTGTTCATTGCAGGTCTTTTCATTACCATCCATTGATTTAATGATGGAGATATTGGGGATTTAATTGGTATGACTTTTCGCTTCGGATATTTTTTAAAATAGTACTCGTTATATTGTTCAAGTATTTTATTATCTATAGTTATTAACATTTTTACCTCACTGTTTTATATTTTACTTTATTGGAGCTGATTTATTTAAATTTTCAGCTTCTTTTAACCACTGCTTTATTTTTATAAGCTTTTCTTCTGAGAAAAAATCTTTGGATCTAAACCAAGTTTCCATATCTAACTGTCTTTTACTACTATTGCACCCTTTACATGATGGGACACAATTATTTATTGTATTATCTCCATTATGTATTACGTGTTCTTTATGTAATTGTTGTCTATATTTTTCTTTGTGGTCTTGTTCGGTAGTTCCACAATAAGCACATTTATGATTAAAACAATCTAAGCAATATTTCCATTCTTTATTATTTATTTTATGATTTTTGTTTCTTCTTATTTTACTATATTCATTAACTCTATCACGATGTTGTTTTTGATACTCTTTGGTATATTCTAAGATGTGTTTTTTATTATTTTTTCTCCACAATTTATCTTTAGTTGATTCTCTTTCTTTATTTCTTTGTTTCCATTGTCTTTGAGATTCTCTTGATTTATCTAAATTTTTCTCTCTATATATTTTTTGGTATTCATCCCTACAATGCTTACATGGTTGCCCCAGTTTTCCATTTACTTTGTAAAAATATTCCTCTGTTGCAGGCTTGTATTCTCTGCATTTAGTACATTGTTTTAATTCTTCCAATCCTTCACCTCCTAAATTTCAATAGAATCACTCTTTCATCGTAAAACCGTAACCGCAAACCCTACAGCCATGCCAGTTACAAAACAGACTAAAAACAAAATTACGTATTCTAGGTAATTACTCATGTTTTTCTCCTATTTTTATATTTTTGTTCAATACCTTAATTCTCCTCTGCTTATTTTATTTCTTATTTCTTCAGCAAATAACTTCGCATTGTTTAACTCATCCTTTTTAAAAGTACCTAGTCTTTTTTGCTTGCCATCAATTTTAAATCGTACAATATATTTTTGTTCTTTCTCGCTCCAAGATACATTTTTAATTTGAGTAATATTTCTTTTTAGAGGTTTATCAGAAATGTTACTTGATCTTTTATTTATTGGACGAATAATATCGTTATTTTTATCTCCCTTTTCAATTCTTCTATATATTGTTTTATATGATATATTATATATTTTAGGTAATTCTACAATTGATTTCTTTTCTCCATTTATTTCTACTTGTTTTAATTTATCATAATTTATTTCTTTTTTTCTTTTTCTACTAAATTTTTTAAAAGGTTTTCTTTTATTTATATTTTGAATACTGTCAGTTACCCATCTACAATTTGTAGGCTCATAATTTCCATCATTATTTATTCTATCTATTTCTAATTTTTCATCATATCCGTTTTTTAACGCCCAATTATAAAAATTGATAAACCCGTTATCTTCATTTAACCATTCATCACAAATATTTATACCTCTGCCTCCATAATTATAATAATATTGATTTTTAGAATTACAGCAACGCTGTTTCATCCCATGATAAACTTTGTATAATTTATGATTCGATAAGTTATGTTTTAAATGTATTTGTGAGACAATTTCTTTATTTAAACAACCACAAGATTGTGTTAATCCACTTCTTAAACTATTTCCACATATTATTTTCTGTGTTTTATTTATACAATTACATTCACACAACCATTGTGGCTTATTATATTTATTGTTTTCTACTCGTTTTAATACTGTAAATCTTCCAAATTGTATACCCGTTAAATCTATAAATGCCCCCATTTTAAATCCTTTCAACTATAATAATTTTCTTGCAATCTCTTTCCAATTTTTACATCTTGCGTCTTGCCATTTAATATTCCAATCTTTAATTTCGCCAAAACATATTTTTGAATTAGCATTTGAAGTTTTTAAATTACTATAAACATCATCAATAAAGATTGATTCATATTTATTATTTACATTCATGTTAACTATTCCTTTATCCATTTTTACTCCATCATTTACAAGCAACACCGAGTTCTTTATAAATGGTAGCTTTTCCTTTATAAATAAAGATTTTCGAGAGATATTACCGTATGTGCCAACCGATGCGATTATAATCTTATATTTCTCATTCAGCTCTTGCAGCACTTCATAAGCATCTGGCATAAACTCAAGCACATGAAAAAATTCAAATGAAGCAAACATGTCATCAATTCTCTCAACCGCTAATGGGCATTCCTCTCCAAAGTTCCATAGTTTATTGTTTAGATAATTAGCTTCTTTGAAACCATCTACTTGCTTATATCTAAAGTTATAAGCGTCACAATATGCTTTGGAACTTTGGGTTATGGTATCGTCGAAATCGAGAAATAAATTATATTTCATATCATATTTCCTCCATAGTTATAATTGCTTCAGCTTCACATTTACAAAGTTCTACGCTTTTTATTTGATATAATCCATTATTTAAACTTTGTATAAAAACTTCTTCATCTGGCAATTCAAGTAACTTTTTTGCTAATTCATGTGTTGTATAACTCATTTTGTTCTCCTTAATTATTGATTAAAAAAGCAATTTTATCTAAAATTTGAGCGATTGATAATTTTCGAAACTCCTTCCGCTCTAGGTATTCGAGCAATAAGGTTGTCATGTAATCAATCTGATTTTGATTTGGATATATTTTAGATCTATTAAAATACCATTTTTTATATTCTTCACTGATTTCTTCATTGTTTATCATATTAATCACCTATTGTTTTATATTTTATTTATTGAGTTTACTTAGCTTATAGCACTTCCTACATAGGGCAACGTAAGATTCGTCTCCGCCTATTTGTATCTGCTTACCTTCTGTAATAATCTTACCGTTAACTATCTTTGCATTAAAATTTGTTTTATGCCCACAGGAGCAAATAGAGTCAACTTCAATTCTTTCGTCTGCAATATTGAATAATCTTTCACTTCCAGCAAAAGAAAGTGTCCTAAAATCATTTAATAAACCATAACAATAAACAGGTATATCCATAAAATCAACCACATCTGATAATTGATCTATTTGTTCTGGTGTAAAAAATTGAATCTCATCACAAAGAACTACATCAACTTTATCTTCTGAACTCTCTAATACGTTATTGATTATTTCATATATATTTTCACTATCTTTAATAGATATAGCTTTGTACTCTAATGCATCAATTCTTGATTTAACCTTATTAAGTCCAGACCTAGTATCTTTTGCCGATGTTAAAATCAAAGGATTCATGCCTATTTCTTTATACTTATATGCACGACAAATCAAAATCGCTGACTTGATGCTCCCCATATTTCCATAATTAAAAATCAAACTTGCCATTTTTAGATCTCCTCTATTATATTTAATCCTGAAACTATTCTATTCGCCAATTTCTCATTTGGTATTCTATCAGCAATCATGCAGCCATCCTTATCTCTAATACAATATGTTAATGCCGTGCTATTTGAAAACACCATATATCCTTCTACTTTATATATGGATTTTTCAACTTTATACATAATTATTCTCCTCTCTATAGGAAATGGAAATTTTATGGTACTACAATTATATGTTCTTTAGTTAGTTGAAATTGTTCTAAACATATTGAACATTCATATGTTCCGCCTAGATATACTGTAATAAGATGATTGGAGTTTTTACAATTAGGGCAAGTAACCAAATAAAAAGGTAATTCTCTAGACAGCCCATAAGGTAGGGTTTTAATAACTTTAAACATATTTTATCCTTTCATTATTTAAATCAAACTTACCTTTTAATGGAATATTGCTACGATTATTTCATATATTATATAAGCAACTAGGTTTTCTCTCAGTTAGCCTTTTAGTTGCGGGGTAGGAGATAACTCTCCTATCTTTTTTATTTCAATAGAAATAAGATTTTATCTTGTCATAGCATAATAAATTACATAAAACCAACTAAAAAATCCATGCAGCATTGCCCACAAAATTGATTTGTGTAAACTCCACGATATACAAATTGCTAACGCACATCCAAAACTAACACCAGAAGTAACATATTTATATGTATATGTATTTTTATTTTCCATAATTTCTCCTTTCAATAAAACCCCGAATTTATCAAAAAT
>Ga0209728_1000394_pt1 | contig 37771 bp, 73 predicted proteins | sample RifGroD1_FD_183997 | JGI IMG/M metagenome (GOLD analysis project Ga0209728, IMG submission 183997) | Groundwater microbial communities from Rifle, Colorado, USA - Groundwater D1 (SPAdes) (version 2) | ecosystem: Environmental > Aquatic > Deep subsurface > Groundwater | place: Rifle, Colorado... | reverse complement strand
GAGTAATCTAAATGATTAAACTGTTTTATCAAATATTAAAATAAGGAGGTGAAAAATACATGAAAATCTTCAAATATGCTTTAAGTGCATTAGTAGTTCTTGCTATAACCGTTTCTTTAATGCCTTGTACCTTTGCATGGTATCAACCAGAAACCCCTAATTGTATCGCGTAGTACATACCCAGTCATTTAAGGAGGGAGTAGTAATACTCTCTCCTTTTTTAAATTATAAAATAATTTTTATAAAACTATTGACATATTATCCACTGTTGTAGTATAGTAATATAAAGTAAGAAATTACGAAATATTATATTTACAAATTATGAAAGGTGGATGATTAATATGTTTGGTTTAAGAAAAAAGGTTGAGGTAGTCAAATCAAATGAGGTTAAAGACTTTAAGAGACTTGCAAATCTAGTAAAAATGGCTGTAGGTCATAATACGATTCCAGAATTCGCAAACAGATGTGGAATTCCAAATTCAGCTAAATACATAGCTGGCGTTATTCACGAAAAAATTAGCGTATATCCTGAAATTGGATTTCTAAAAAAGATAGCTGAGGGTTCAGAAGAAAGAATATCATTTGAAGATTTAATAGAAGCGTGTGGATACGATATTAATGATATACCAATTGATTTAAGAACAGTAAGGGTAGATAGAGGTTGGATTTGTTGGTGCGACTACGGGCAAGGTTTAGACTCAGAAATGTCAGGTCTGAGACCAACCCTAATTATCCAAAACCCAATAGGAAATAAATTTGCAGGGATCACAATGGGAATTCCTCTCTCAACCAGAATTTCTAAAAACAGCATGTGTACTCATATCCGAATTGGCAAAGAATCAGGACTCCAATACGAATCAGAAATTCTTGTTGAGCAAACTAGAGTCATATCAAAACGAAGGCTTATGTCGGAAGGTTTTATCCAACCAATCGCAAAATGCCCAGAATCAATTCTTAGACAAGTGGAAATTGCTTTAATGAAACAGGCTGGTTTGGTTGACACCAGAGCAAATGAATCTACAGTAGATAGATTCCTTGACAAACTCAATGAATATGTAAATAAAGCAGAAGAGAGTCGTATCAATCATATTCAAAGCAATAATCGTAACACAATTCCACAACAACAGAGAGTAGCATCTTTTGCATGAAAATAATTAGATGGTCATTATATGTCCTTATTATTATAATATAATGACCATCTCTACACTAAAAATAATAAAATAAAAAGGAGCACACCCATTATGCAGTCCATAACAAATGCCATCCTAAACACCATCTTCGTTGGTCTCCCTGAACAAATGTTCATTATAATCATCACATTATCACTTCTAAAAATCAACGATTTATTAGACATCCTAATGTGGAAACGAAGTCTAACATGGATTATGCTCACAGCATTGCCTGTATCCATAATGGCGAATATCTTCAAATATATTATTATAGTACCCAAACAAAATTCTATATTATCAATCATGTTTCTAATGATAATCTTAATGGAATACATAGTAATCACCAACAGTTTTGACATAAACATATCATTAATATTTAGAACAGCAATCTACACAGTCGCAAGCTTTGTAATTGTAGGAATAATAGAATATGCCTACTGTCCACTTCTATTATCCTTATTAGATAAACCACTAAGTTTCTTTAATGATAATGTAATGTACAATATCCTATGGGCTATTCCGATCAAAATTCTACATCTATGTATCGTATCCTTAATTCTTGTCAGAAAAAACAGCAAAGTAAAAATTAATCTATTTAGTTCAATTATCAGAAATAAATTTGTTATTGGTGGTTTGCTGATGATGTTACTAACCAGAGAATTAGTTGTTAATTATATTAATAAATTAGTGGAAAATAATAGCATTATGATTCAATTACAATTTATTGATGAACTGATTATTATTATTGTAATCACATCAATTCCAGTAATATTTGTCACATGGTTATTGATGGTAATCAATCATTATTTATGTAAAGAGAAAATGGCTAATTTAGTTTGTGAGAATGTTGGGAGTAGTCAAGATTATGAGTAAGTAAGGAGTTAAGAGAGGTGATAGCATGTTTAAACCATAGTTATTTTTCAGTAATAATATATTCTTATAATACAATATACAATCTTGTCGAAATATAGAACATGGTAGAACATAAGGCACAAATTATTGGTAATAAAGTACTTGTTCCCTGAACATTTGTTCTATATAATATTATCAAGGAGGTATTAAAAGAATCAAAATAATATTTGTAGAAACTTCCATAAATTAAAATTAAAGGAGAAGTGAATGTATTGAATGAAACAAGCGAACAATTAATTTGGGTTATCAAAGATAACCAAAACAATTTTGCTAACGAAAGAAGTATAGGCAAATTAACTAAATATAAATGGTTATACATAGTTTTCAAAACATTTTCTCCTGAAGCGAGGGGTTACATCACAAGAAAGCAAGCTGAAGTAGCACTATCAAACCTAAATAAGAGAAATATTGTTCCTGAATTTGATATTCCTTTCCATCTTGAACATCTTAGTTTAGATAAAATAATTGCAGAACATAAATCATTTCAAGGTGACAACTTAGTTATACATGAAAAAGAATTGCCATTTAATTATTGTAGGATAACCAGAATGCGTATGTGTCCATGTTCCAGAAATCTAGTTTTTACTGGTACAATCTAATCTAATCATCCGATAGTAAGACGTAATAAACTGCTCTGAGATCATGCCACTGAGCAGTTTATTATAAAAATAAGTATATTTCCTTGACATCATTAGGATAACTGTGTTATTATTATATTAATATGATTAATGATGCGAAGGAGCGATATTTATGCTTAAAGAGAAATCAGTCGAGTTGATCCAAGAATTAAATCCATTAATCAAAAAATATTCTAGTAATGACAAAGTAAGGAAAATAATTGTTGATGAATTTGACAAAAGGAATATGAAGGGTAGTCTGGCAATTTCGATTCTTAATGAAAAAAGAGAATTGTCTACATTTGACATTGATGAAAGCAAAGACTTGATATTGCTATTTATTTTCAATAAGAGTATGCATAATGCGTTAGCATATAAAGAAGCAGAAGATAAAGAACCGTTAGGAGAAATCGAAGAAGTATTAAAGATTGATCCTATAAATTATTTTACTGAAATCGAAATTGAAAACTTAAATGATTATAAATTTGAAAAGAAAGTAGATAAAAAAGACGAAATTATTGTTTTTCCTAAAATGAATAAAATTGCTCATGGGTTTTGGTCTGGTTATATGTCAGGAAAATATTTTGCCGAGTTAGATGCAGGAAATGAATTTATCTATAATTTCAAGACTCAGCGAGACCCAATTATTGATGTATCTGGAATAAAGCGAATACATTTAAATAAAACAAACGCAAAGGAAATTAGAGATGGTGTTCTTTCAGGGGATCAATTTCCAACCACTATAGTGGTAAATGTTCTTCGAGATGGTGAAGACGAGATACATTATGATGAAAAAACAGGGGATCTATCTATTATCTCAGGAACTAAAAATCTCGTTGACGGGATGCACAGAAAAGTCGGAAATAGTTTGGCCTTGGCGATTAATCCTGACCTTGAATTTAACTGGTTATTAGTTGTAACAAACTATAGCGAAATCAGAGCACAAAAATATATGGTGGAAATCAACAAGCAACAGAAAATGAAACAAGAGCATATTAAAAATATGGATACTGCTAGTCTTGGTAATGTAGTCGTAGACGCAATTAAAGATGTTGACACTTCTGAATTTGCAGATCAAATAAAGGACAATGATAAAGAAATTGGACATTTTGAACTTGAGCATTTTGGTATGGCCAAAAAGTCAACATTGGCAATAGCAATTGAAGAATGCTACGGTGATAGATTAGTTAACAAACTTAAAATAAGGCCCATTGCAAAGCATATAGCAAATGTAATGGATTATATCATTGGATTGAATGTAGAAGCATTTATGGAGCATCCTGAAGCAACTCAGAGGGTAAGTTATATCAATCACAAGAATATGTTTGCTGGATATGTCGCCTTGTCTGAACGTTTATATGAAGTTAAAAAGTGGGAAGACATACTTGAAGAAATTTTAGACAAAATTGATTTCAGTATTGAAAATCCATTTTGGGATGATATTAAACTAAGTAAGGATTCAGATATGAAAAAATCTACACGAACAAATTTATATAAATTCTTTCAAAAATTAATTTAATGGAGGTACTTTAAAATGACTAAAATTGAAGTTATTGATGATGAATTACAAACCGAAGAAAGATTAGTATTTGAAGTAGATCCAGAAGTTAAGGAAGAATTTTTAGAAAAACAAATGAAATCTACCAGAAGTTATTATCGTTATATTTTGCAATTGGCAGATGATTTTGAAGTTAAACTTGGTAAGTCAATCTATGATTTTAACACAGAAGAAAGAGACGAATTGTTAATTGTTCAGTATAAAAACAAAAACATATTCGCATTTCAATCTGTTTTATCTCCATTAAAAACCTATGTTGATTTTTGTATATCTCCTAAGAATTTAGTGAAACACAATGAAAATCGCTTCGCTACTATCTTGACTTCTAACTATAACGAGTATATTAATCCTCAAGCACAAGAAGGTTCTTATATTCCTATATCCGAATCTAGAGAGCTTCAAAAGCAATTAGCAAATGATCAAGATAAATTAATCATTGAATTATCTAGTTTAGGGGTTAGAGGAAGAACTGAAAAAGGTAATACTCTTGAAGAATTAGTAAATTTAAAGGTTAAAGATATTAAATGGAAGACTAAGGAACTATATCTTACTAAAAACAATGGTGAGATAAGGTATATTGATGTTGATGACTATACTTTAGATTTACTCAAACGAGTTATTAACCAAACTTTCTATGTCTCTAACAACGGATTAAAGACAAAGAAGAATGATTCAGGAGAATATGAAAAGACTAATAGGGGTAGGGCTATAAGTCCAACTGAGTATGTTTTTAGGGTTCCAGGAAAGAATAGAGAAGGTAAGGTGGCTTATCAGTTTTTTACTAGCAGGATTCAAAGGATGCAAGGTTGGTTGGAAACTCCTTATTTAACAAGTTCTAATCTATATTTCTCTGCTATTTTAGATTATGCAAAAGAGAAGATAGAGGAGAAAAAAGCAAAAGGAGAAAAAGGCGAACTAACTAGAGATGACTGTATTAAAATTAATGAGCGATTTGAGTTTGGTGAAAACGGAGAGAAATATGCATTCAAAACCAAAGATTTGGTTAAAATGTACTTTGGTAACGGAGAGTAAATATTATGAAAAATACACTATTGGAAATGTGGCTGAAGTATAATTTGCTTCTTTCATTTAAGAATGAGATGAATAAATTAGGATACGCCTCTAAGGATTTATATTGTTTACACGTTCAATTAGAAATCTTAATGGATTTAATTAAAATTGAAAGTGAAAGTATTTTGAATGAATTACTCAAGAAAACTTATTTTCGTCTGTTAAAGAAGATTAACAGGGGCATAGAGTATTTACCTGATATTATTTCAAATCCTGAAGATTGGTGTTTAAATTCAATTGAAAATGATGCTGAGGCATGGATTGACAATGATGTTCTAATATTTACTACGAAAGCTAAAATTGCTGTATTTAGCAAATTATCTCGTAAAAGTGATGGGAATTTATATGTCGATAATAAATGGCAATAGGAGGTTTAAAAATGAATGTAGGCGAAAAGATATGTTTATATAAAGAAAAGTTAGGTCATAAGAATTTTGCTGATTTTGCAAGAGCAGCAAATTGTTCTGGAACATGGTTAAATTATATTTCAAAAAAAGAAGAAATTAATAACATAAATGATATGTCAAATCCGATAAATCTTTGCAAATATTTAGGAATAACTTTTGATGAATTTCTAAAAAATGACGAGGACAATATAACTGATTTTGAAAAATTAGATGTTATTGATTCTAATAATGTCGAAGATATTGGTGTTTTAATCAATAATATGATAGTATTATTAGGGAGGGATGGAGTAAAGATAGATAATGTGCCAATGAATGAAAAAAGCAAAGAAGTATGTATATCTGCTTTAAATGTTGTTAAAATATTAGTCAAACAGCATTTGTAAATGGAGGTAGGTAATTATGGTTCGAAAGAATTATAGGTCAGTAGACACATATGAAATGGATGATACAGAAGTATACTCATTAGTCAAAAATGGTAGTCTAAGGGCATTTCCTTCGGGGTTTTGGGAGGGAGTAGCAGGTCTTCAAACTGCTAAGAAAATTCTAAAATATGTTTTCGAGAATCTTCTAAATTGGTCTATTGAGGATATCAAGGCTAAAGCCACTAGAGAATTGTTTGAAGAATATAAATTAGTTGGAATGGTTAGCACTACATTTGATGGTAGTATGTATATTGCTATTGGAGAAACTTATCCTGAACTTAAAGAATGGGCTGATGAATCATATCATACAAATGAACATGCTGATTTTGTTCATAGGAAATATTCAGACGAAGAATTAATTGGGATTCTCCAAAAAAAAGCAAAGGAGCTAAAAAGAATTCCAAAAGGTGTTGATATGAAAACACCTAGTAGTGGGATTTATAATCGGAGATTTGGTTCGTGGGAGAAATCTTTAATGAAAGCAGGTATAATTGAAGACATCTATAAAAATGTTGATTTTGAAAAGTATTCTAAGGAATCAGTAATTTATAATTTAAAAGAACTGTTTGCAAGCAAAGAAAGAGTATTGGACAAGAAAGAAATACTCGCTATTTATCCAGAAGGATTAATTAAAGAATATTTTGGAACTTATAACAACCTTGAGAAAGTTGTTGTAAATGAATATACTAAAAGGGATCTTATTAATATATTAAAAAAGAAAAAAGAAAAATTAGGCAGAATTCCAAGTAATAAAGATATGAAGTTCCCGATGGCTATTGTGTTCATAGATAAGTTTGGAAGTTGGCAGGAAGCGATAGACAAATTGGAAAAAACTTAAATTTTCAATAGATATTGAGATATGTTATAGTATCTCAATAATACATAGTAGGAAATGTATTAATTAAAATATAATTAGAAAGTGAGTTCATCAAATGAGGAAAAATCCACTAAAGCATACTAAATTATTCGCTACATTTATTAGTGTGTTTGTTCTCATAGGTAGTACAAATGGGAATCATGTTGTAAATAAAGATATAAAAATTGTTAAACAAATTGATCATTATGTAAGGAGTGATGCTTGTGAAATATTAAAACAAATGAGAAAACATTACATAGTAAAAGTAAAGCCAGTAGCGGAAATTATCCCAAAACCAATTAAACCAAAACTATATGAGTTCACTATAACTGCTTATGACCTTTCATTTCAGTCATGTCAAAAATCAAGAGGCAATTCCGATTACGGTATTACTGCTTCTGGATTCGATTTAAGAGGTCACACATTATCGTCTGCACGAGTTATTTCTGTTGACCCTAATATTATCCCTTTAGGAAGTAAAGTAAGACTTACATTCAAAGAAGACAAGTATAAGAAATATAACAATATTTATACTTCGAAGGATACTGGTGGTGCAATTATTGGAATGCGTATCGATTTGTTTGTTGGAGATTTTAGAAGTAGTAAAGCAAGTAAATTTGCAAAAGATTTTGGAGTAACAACCGCATATGCAGAAATAATTGAGTAATTATTGATAAAACAGTAACAATCTTAGAGTGTTTGAATATCATGTAAACAAATTAGTAAATGCAAAAATAAATATTAAGGAGATTGATAAGAATGGCAAGTATAGCAAGTATTACAGAATTTCCAGTAAAGAATGATTATAATGCAATGATTGGTTTAGAATTTCGCAATCTCAAAGATAGGATTGCTAAAACTAAAGTATTAGAGAGTGAGATGACAAGAAAAAGAAAATTAGAAAAAAGGGATTTTAGAATTACTTTTAAAGAAAATGGCATGTTGTACTGTGAGTTCTGGGATTCCAGTATTTATTACTAATGCGATACATAATATAAGACAAAATTTAATATTCTTAACCCACGGAATTTTCTAACTTCATTCGTATAAATCATAAAAGGGACAAGTGAAATTTAAATGAAAGAAGAGTGGAGAATAATATGATTATCACTAAAAGCATAGAGGTTCTAGAGGTTAAACAAATTGTAGTAGGAAAACAATGTAATAAATGTGGTAATGTTTTTAGCCCACATGCTGAAGATATTCAACCATCAAATACTGACTTAGGAGAATACGGCAACTGTAAATCAGAAATTTGTAACAATTGTTGGTTAGAATTTATAAAATCATTTGCAATAGTTCCTACTAATTTTAAAAGCAGTCCTCATTTCACTTCTTCTTTTGACTTAGACCATGATTTGCATCAATCTTTGTTCGAGGAATGGCAAATAACTGGGATATGGAATTGCGATGAAAATCCTTGGAAGGACTTCTATAGTGAAGATAATTCAGATCAAGAGATTGAATCTTATGAGGAATATGAAGAATACTATGAAGAAATATCCGATGCAATAGAAGTAAGAAAACCTTTACATATCAATGTTGTAAAGCTGGCAACTATTCACAAAATTAGAGTTGTAAAATAGCAGTAAATTATAAAGAAAGAAGGAAAATAAAATACTAATCAAAAAAATTAAATCAGACGCTCTTATCGCACGTAAGGCACGACAAACTAATACAGCCACATTATTAACAACTCTATATTCTGAAGCGTCTATGATAGGCAAGAACCTTGGAAATAGAGAATCTACAGATGCAGAAGTGTTGCAAGTCATTGAGAAGTTTATTAAAAATGCAAATGAGATTCAAACAATTCTTTTGAAAAATAATAAGGATACAAGTAATGTTATTTCCGAGATTATAGTTTTGAGTAAGTATTTACCTCAAAAGATGAGTAGAGAGGAGTTAGAAAATGTTGTTAAAGATATTATTGAAGCATTAAAAGATATCAATTCAGAAGTGCAAATGGGTAAAGTTATGTCTGTATTGAAGAATTCCTATGGTGGTATGTACGATGGAAAATTAGCGAGTGAAATTGTTAGAAAGGAATTGGTAAAATAATAAGGGTTTTCTGAAAAGGAGTACGAGAAAGAATTGGTTAAATTGTTTAATGAATATCTGAATATTATTTGAGTAAGGGAAATGACTATATTGATTGGATTAAGAAAGGATGATATAAAATGTATGAAGCAACTATTAAAGAAATACAAGAGTATAATTTTAAAAACAAATCAAGTGAAACTTATCAATATGTATTATGGATGTGTAATGAAATTAAAACAATGGGAAATTCCTTAAAAGCGGCAAGATGGATTGGATACGTGTTAAGAATGGTGGAAGACTTGGGATTTTGGGATAACGGTAAATCAAGAGATTATATTAGAGAAGATGTTAAATGTGGCAATGATAAAAATAATCAATATAAAAAAGGAGAGTGATTAATATGTATTTTGATACAGACAATGTAATAGTTGGTGGTTGCCATTATTGTTCTTATTGCGGTGAGGAATCATTGGTTAGAACTGAATTTGATGAATATACCCCACATTCACATTACTATTGCGAATGTCACAATGCTTCAAAAGAGCAAGAAATGAATAAGGCAATTGAGAATATTAAAAAACAATACAATCTTAAACGAAACAAAGAGATAATTAATAAATTACACTTTGAATGGGGTTTAAAACAATTAAAGTATCAATATAATCAGAAATAATCCCGTGAAATCTATGTTTCTTAGGATTAACAAATTTGAAAGAAGGTAAATAAAAATGTTAGAAGAAATTATCAAAGATGAAATCGAAACCATAATTCAAGAAAAAGGATTAACTCAAATAATCAAAGATATTGTTAAAAATAAAATGTCTAATGAAAACATTCTGCAAATAATTGAAATGGAAATAGAAAAATTATTACCAGAAGCAATTGCAGAAAGTGTGAGATATCAACTCGTAGATGATGGAGAGGTTAACTACATGGTTCATGAAAGATTAAAAGAAATGGTTAGAGATAAAATTTCTGATTGGAAATTGTAGAAGGAGGAAGTGATTAAATGATTAGTATATTTTTAGACGATTTGCGTACATGTCCTGATGGGTTTATATTAGTAAAAACAGTAAGTCAATTAATTTATAAACTTGATGAATTAAAAGAATTAGATCAAGAGATAAATATTCTTAGTTTGGATCATGATTTAGGAGAAAATGAACCAACTGGATATGATTTTGTAAAATATATTGTTGAATTAGGAAATTATGATCCTAGTATTTATCCTAAAGTAATTTATCTTCATACTGCAAATCCTGTTGGAAGAGAAAACATGTACAAATTATTAATGAGATATAAGCCGGACAATGTTAAGCTCCATAAAGGCCCAATGCCTAATAATGATTAATCAAATCATAAAATAAATAATTAGGAAGTGAGTTAAATGAAAAAGCCAATTATTGTAGCAATATTAGGGACATTATTTGCTACAAATATATACTTCAAATATCATAATCTATCCGTACCAAAACCTATCACAACAGAGCAAATGCAATCACAACTAGGAGATGATTATTATCAAAAAGAAATTGACAGGGAATTAGAACTTAAAAAGAAAATGCAAAATCCAACTATCATTAGAAATCAAATAAGAAAAGTTGGTAAATTAACCAGTCTAGAGGGGCAATATAAATATCAAAGCAAAATAATTGACAAAGGATTTATGGACTTAACATTAAGGGAAATTACATTGGATTTTGTTTATAATTTTGGTATGGGAATTGATTTACAATACATAACTGTTTACAAAGTAGAAAATAAAACTGTGTATATTAAAATTCCTAAGAATCGTATTCAATTACATTACATAGAACTCAATAGTCAAGACAGCAGAATCATAGAGGGCAAAAAGATGATATTAGTTAATCAATTTAGTCCTTCAGATACAGAGATGTTAATGGAGCAATCACAGCAAAATGTAGTCAATATGATTGGTTCTGATGAGGAGTTATTTAATGATGCAATGATCAATCTGCAAGAGCAATTGAAGAAATTGGTTTTAGGTTTAGGGTATTATGAAAATGTTGAGTTCGAGATTATTTAAAAACAATAAAATAAAGGAAGGTGAATAAATTGTTTGCTATTTTAAATTATTATGATAATCCAAGATTAAGTGATGTAGAATCAGTTCACAAAGGAGATAAGGTACAATCTATCACAAATGATTTTGATTTAACCGAAGGAAAAGAATACGAAATTATTGAAGTCAATAATCCAACAATGATTACAATTATGAATGATATTAATAAACTAGATATGTATACTGTGGACTATTTTAAATTATAGTAGTAAAAACAGATATTATTTAAGAAAGGAGGAATGAAATGAAATGAAATGTTAGAAGAATTAGGAACAATTCAAGAAAAAATAAATGACTTGGAATCACAAAAACAATCTGTAGAAATGGAATATTATCAGTTAGGAAGTGATATTAGCAGACTTCAAAGAGAAATAGATGTTCTTACAAAACGCATGGGAAATATTCAAAGAAAGTTTTAGTATTGAAGAATAAAATATAGGAGGCGATATTATGATTATTAATAAAAAAGTTGAAAAAGTAACTGGTCAAGTAGAATTTGAAACGGTTTTTGAAGCAGATTCTCTTGTGGGTGATGATACAGTAGATTATACGTACAAAAGTTATACAAATCTAGCAGAGTTAATGGAATTACTTAATCCAGATTTTTTACAATTAATTAAAGATGAAGATAACTGTGATAGAGTAAAAGTTTCTGCAATTATTTTTCATGGTGAAGGGGATGGAGCACAGTTCAGTGGTCATGTTGGAAGAGGATTAGATGGGTTTATTTCTGCAACTATTGAAAATCAAGATATTGATAAAAGAGTTTTTAATAATCTTGAAGCAATTAAAAAGATAACTGAGAACACATTAAGTGGCTATCCAACTGTTTATAGAGTTTAAGAAAGGATATGTAGATGAGAAATAAATTAATCATTGAAAAAGATAAGCAATTAATCGATTCACTGAAATTTAAACACAGTTTTATTAAAGACAATATTGAAAAACTGTTACTTGAAAAGAGTGACATAGAAAATAAACTAATTGAGAATCTAATCTGTCCAAAATGTTATTCACAAATAAATGAAATACGATATGTATACCATGAATGTGAGGTTTGTGATTCCTAAAAAATAAAAAAGACCTCACCAGTAAGGCAAGGTCAAAAAGCGATGGACGAGAGAATAGATGTACGATGTTATCATATCCATATCAGTGATAATTATACAAGAAGAAAGAAGGAAATTAAATGAAAAACAGAGATATTGTAATTTTACTAGGATTGACAGAAGTTGCTTATCAATGCATTGACCATGGAACAATGTCAGAGGATGATTTTAGAAATTTCTTTAATGGTTGTGATCTTGATAAACTAGAATTACAACTTAAATTAGAAGAAAATGTTGCATTAGAAGAATTGAAAATTATGCTTAAAGAATATGGAGAAATGATAAGAGAGGAGCAAAAAGAATATGAGTAAATTAATATATACCTTTGAACTTAATGACCATCAACAAGATATTCTTTGGAGTGATACGTGTCCACTTTGTTCAGCAAAAATAATTGAAGTAGAGAAGACAGTTGATTTCGCTTATTGGATGTGCAAATACTGCGACACTTGCTTTAGATTGGAATAATTTAAGGATGTGATTGAATGGAGGAAGTAAAATGCAATCTGGAAACAATTAGTAAAGATAGTATAGTTCAGTGTCGCGCAATATGTCCTGTCCATTTCATGGAAGACAGATGTTGTAAACATTGCATGGAAATTAATGATTGCGATAAGATTTGTGGTTTTATGAGAATATTAAATAATTTAACAAACAAGGAGTGATTACATATGAAATGTATCAAAGAAAATTGTGGATTATCAATCATGTCAGGCAATTGTGGATTCTGTAATGTTTTAGATTCTTTTGTTTTTGCGTTGGAGGGCAATGAATTAAAATGCTCTTTGCCAGATAAAATTGCAGAAATGGAAAAGGAATTAAATCATTACAAATGTGCTTTGGACAAGGTTAATGTTTATTATGATAAGAATGGAAAAGAATCAAAATGATTAAACTTAATCCTTATTCTTGGCAAGATGCTGAATATTGGTTTGAGGATGAGGAAGAAATATTTGAATTTATGAGAAAGAACGAAGATATGATTATTAAATATGCTTTGGAAAATGGGATGAATGTTAGAGATGGAATTAGATATTTGTTTAGGGTAAGGGATTAAAGGAGTGATATATAATGAAATGTATAGGTTATAAGTGTGATAAATTTTCAAATGGGCATGATTATGGATGTGGTTGGTGTAATGAGTTAGAATTAGGAGTAGAAGTAAATAATGAGTGTGAGTTACCTAATAAAATAAAGGAGGATAGAGAAGATTTACTAAGAAAATGTGAGTTACTTGAGAATATTTTGGAAATGGGTAATGATAGTTTAGATGATTTGATTAATAAAATGGAATAAGTAAATCATCCCGTAAATAATGTAACTTAAAGGAAAGAAAGGAGTGAAATAGATGGTTAGCATTAAAGAAACTCAATATCAAAAGGGTAATAATGAATCAAAACAGGAAAGAATTATTGAATATTCATCATGGGAAGATTATTGTAATAATGTTGCAAGGCCAGACGGCATGAAGTTTACGGTATATCCTTCTTTACCAAGACAAACTAAGCCATACAATATCGTTATTAGTGAAGATGTTATTACTTTTCAATTTATGCATAGGGTTTTAAATGATGAAGTGGCTCATTATGGAGAATTAATTGTCATTTAAATTTGTGATTTCATTCTAAGTGAAAGGAGATTAGTTTATGTGTGATAATAAAATAGAAGATGCTTTGAAATGGGCGAATAAAATGTTAAGCAAAGAGGGTTTAGTTAGACAATATGAAAACAGAATTTTAGATTTAGAAGAAAGAGTTTATCATCTTGAAAATATGGTAGAAGAATTAAAATCACAAATAAGAGAAAGGGCGTTTGACAATGAGCAATGGTAACAATGTAAATAATCTACAAGAAGACAAAGGATATCAAGTATTTAGTAATCTTATGGATGCAGTTTTTGAAATGGGAGATGAGTTATATGATAGGATTGAAGAAGGTGAATTTGAATTAACCGATGTTGAAGTTGGTTTTCTTGATGCGTTAGATGATTATGTTAAAAATGCGGTAGAGGAAATGGATGAGGAAGAAGCTAAAGAGTAGAAAAGAAGTTAGTAAATTATAAAATAAATATTTGACTTATGGCTTAATTTAGTGTAATATTATGGTATAGATAAGTTAAGCCATATTAATTTAAGAAAGAAGGAATAAGAAATGGAAAATATAGATCGTATACAAGATTTAACTAACCAACTCAATATCGCCTGTAACGCCTATTATAACCTGAATAAGCCCATTATGGAGAATCGTGAATATAATCTACTGTTTGAAGAATTAGAGTCCTTAGAACAGCAATCAGGAATAATTCTAAGTGACTCACCAACACAAAGAGCTGGATACAAAATTGTATCAGATTTGCCAAAAGTAAAACATGAGATTCCATTATTATCATTAGGAAAAGTAAAAGAAGTCCCTAAATTAGTCAAGTGGTTAGGCAATGAAGAAGGGATGTTGATGCTCAAAATTGATGGTGGAACTGGCAAGGTTACATATAAACAAACATGTAAACAACTAGCAACAAGGGGAGATTCAGAAACAAATATTGGAGAAGATATATCTCATAACATTGGAAGCATAAAAAATATACCTTTATCAATTAATGATCCTAATGAATTACAAATTGTTGGTGAAAACTTTATGAGATATTCTTCATTCAATGAAATTAATTCAAGAATTGAAAATCCAAATGATAAATATGCAAATCCTAGAAATTTAGCAAATGGATCTGTGAGTTTATTAGACAGCAAGGTATGTAAAGAACGTAGTATAGAATTTTGTGCATTCAATATTATCAAAGGAAATAAATTCAAAACAAAACAAGAACAGTTAGAATGGTTGAAATCTCAAGGATTTGATATTGTTCAATATTGGATGGTTACAAAAGATAATCTTGAAGAAACAATTGCTCAAATAATTGAAGATATTCCTACTTTTGATTATCCGATTGACGGCCTTGTTTTGTCATTTAATAATATTGAATATGGATTATCTTTAGGAGAAGTTGCTCACCACCCTAATCACTCAATTTCTTTTAAATTCGAGGACTCATGGTTTTCTACAAAATATTTATATACTGAATGGAATACAAGTAGACTTGGCAGAATTATTGGAACTGGAATCTTTCAACCTGTCAATATTGAAGGATCTGAAGTGGCAAGAGCAACAACTCATAATCTAGATATCTTTAGAAATTTAAAACTTGGAAAAGATGATATCATTGAGATCTCGAAACGCAATAAAATTATTCCTGCTATTGAAAATAACATTACTAGAAGTAATACCGAACAATTACCTACAGAATGTCCAACATGCAAAGGCGAAGTAGAAATAAGATTAGAAGCAAAGACCAATAATTTGTATTGTATTAATCCTAATTGCGAAGCAAAATTAACACAGAAATTAAAATACTTTGTGAGTAAGCAATGTTTTAATATTTCTGATTTGGGAGAAGCAACTTTAGAATCATTTATTGATAATGGATTTATTGAGAATTATATGGACATCTTCAAATTAGAAAAACACAAAAAAGAAATCGTAAAACTCAATGGATTTGGGAGTAAGTCCTTCAATAAATTAATGGTTGCTTTAGAAAATGCAAAACAAATTAGTATGACATCACTAATTACATCTCTTGGCATAAAAAATGTCGGATTTGGATCATCAAAGAGACTTACGAAACATTTTAATAATGACATTGGTTTATTTTTAGAAGCAACAAAATCTTATCAAAATTTTGTCAATATTGATGATTTTGGAGAAATTACAGCCAATTCAATTTGTGACTATTTCCAAGATGAAGAGAATATGAAAATGTTTTTAGAGTTATTGGAATGTGTAAATATTAAAAAAGAAGAAAAGAAGGAAGTGTTGAATGTGGAAGAAAATCCGTTTCTAGGCAAAACCATTTATTTGACAGGAAAATTTGCTCTTAAAAAAGACGATCTAAAGGTTAAAGTAGAGGCACTTGGAGCAATTCTATCAAGTGGTTATAAAAAGAGCTTAGACATGCTTATATGCGGTGGAGATATGAGTAAAAGTGGTAAGGCCGATAAAGCAATTGCTGATGGAGTGAAATGTGTGAGTGAGGAATTTCTCATGCAATATATCAAATAAAAATAATGATAGGGAGATAGGGTAAACCTATTTCCCATTTCCTAAAAAATATCGAATTCGAAGGATAAGAAAGGATGAAATATAAATGAATATAATTAATGTCGATAGTCCAGAAGAAATTAGAAAATATCTTGATAGTGCAATCGTTAAATGGCGTAATCGGAAAGAATTAGCCACAAACAGAATGGAAGAGTTAAAACAAAATGATAATTGGGGAGGAGATTTATACACAAACTCAGAAGAAGATTTACTAGTTGCCACTTGCTATATAGATGCTTTTCAAAGTGTAAGAGTTTCATTGTTTGGAGAATTATTACAAAGTATTTAAACTGCCAAATTTAATTGAGGAGGATAAAACAATATGAATACTAAATGGGTTGATTTTACAATTATTGATTTAACATGGGACGAAGAAACTATTTTCACTCAAAAATATTTTGAGGAATATATTAATGATAAATTTGTTGCAGTTAAATTAAATGAAGATGGTAAACCTTTATATATTTGGACAGAGAAATATTGTTTTATAATTACTACATTTTGCAAGATAGCAATAGGAAGTCCTGCTTTAATTGGAGTACCAAGAAATCCAGAGTAAATACCTATACTAAGAAATACCAATTTTATCCTATGTGAGAAAGGAGATTTAATTATGATACCTGATGAAGAAACATGAATTAATGAAAATATGCCTAAATTTAGCAATAAAATGGTTGAAGAATTTATGGATCAATATAAAGTAGATGAACCAGAAGCCAGAAGAAGTTTGGCACAATATTATTATTTCAATTATTTTGATTTTGCAAAAGATGTAATTATACCACAGAGAATTTAAGAAAAGAAAGGATGATAAAAATAATGACAATGACAAAAACAGATATTTTACTTTATGGAGCATTACTTGAAAGTGATATGTATGCCGATGGATATGGTTCAACTGATGAAGATGTAGAACTATTACAAAAAGCTTTAAAGAAGGTTTATGGTGTTGAAGAAGGGGTTTCACATGATGTTTTAGAAAAAGCAGAAGAACAAATGCAAAGTGATATTAAAAAATTAGTCATAGAATTTAGAAACAAAATGACTGAATATTTAAGAGAGAAGGAGTAAGAAGATGATAAAATATTATTGGAAAATTATTATGAGAAATGGAAATAGTTATTATGTTGAGTCAGAAGTTAATAATATTGAGGAATTTATTAAAAATAGTTTCATTCCAGTATCTCAAGATAGTTTTGCTGTATTTACTTTACATAATTATAGTTCTACAGCGCAAGAAAATAAAATATTGATTAGATATTCTGAAATTTCAGAGATATTATGGAATGATATCCGTCCCAAAATACGATGTAAAATGGGGAGAAATTACAGGAATACATTTGTACGACAGAGAAAAGGAGATTCAGTAAATTCTATTGATTATGACATTAGTTTTTATTCAGATGGATGTTGGTTTAGAGAAACATATAGCGAAGAACATATTGTAGAATAAACCACCAAAAGAACAATTTATCGTATAAAAGAAAGGAAGTATTAAATGCCTAAAGAAGTTTTTAAATGTGAAAAATGCGAAACAGAATTTGAGAAAAAATACGACTGCATAAAACATGAGTCAGAATGCATAAATGAACAAGATATTATTAACCTAAATTATAAAGAAGCCTTATCTAAATTAAAAGAAACACATAAATTAAATATTACAAAAAGCTATGCAGAATTAAGAGTAGACAATTGCGATGGATGGATTAGCAAACTTATTCAAATTGGACTACAAGGTAGTTTGCCAAACGGACACGAAATTAATGATGATGATCCATATTACACTTTTGATAATGAAAAAGATATTTCTTCAGATACTTTTTATAATTATATCGAAAGTAAATTAATATTACCATATTTAGAAACTTTCTATGAAGGAGAATTACATCATATGTATTCTGATTGGGGTAATAAATACATAATAGGTAATCTTGAATTGGATGAAATATGCAGAAGATTTTATGGAAAGAAAATAAGAATAGCGGTTGTTGAATAGTTTAAAATTGCATATTCAAAGGTGGGGTAAAACAAATTGAGAGAAGATGTTTTTAAGGAATTAAAAGATATTTGTGCAGAATGTGCTTATAATATCACTCCAATTAGCGATAGACCTTGTAATAAAAATGGACATTTGGATCGCAATTTTAATAATTATTATATTGATTGCTATTTGCGAAAAACTAATGATGAAGTAAAAAGTAAATAAATGATACAATTGATGTTATATAATGAAAGGAAGTAAATAATATGATTAACAAGCAAATTATAAATCTAAATAACATTTTAAAAGGCAAAAGAAATGAAATTCAGGTATTGAACACAGAAATTACTGAGATTGAACAAGCAATAGAAACTATCAAAAAGTTTAGTATGCAAAATAATAAATCTGCCTTACTTATTGCGATGAGGGATTACTCAGGGTCTATGGGAATGTGGGAAAGAAAAATATCTTTTGAAATCTATAATCAAATATTTGATATTTTATCAGCAAGTTACAATAAGATAGATGTTCGTTATATTTTACATAATACTGAGGCTTTTGTAGTTAATAACTTAGTAGATTTTAATGATAGTCAAGAAACTGGTGGAACCAGGTGTTCGCCAGCTTATCAAAAAGCATTAGAAGTCATTGATGTCATCAATAATGAAGATTGTGATATTTATATTTTACATTTGACAGATGGTGATAATATTGGATCAGATAATAAAAAGTCTTTGGATTTAGTAAATGAACTTACTAATAAATCAAAGATGTTTATGTATGGAGAAATTCTTAGAGTTTATTATTCATCAACTCTAGCTAATACTCTGAAGGTTAATAAAAATGTAAAAATATTTACAATTAGAAATGAAGATGAAATAAGTTCTAAAGTTCAAGAGTTATTCAATTAAAATCTGACTTTCCAAGGAAAATAAATATTAATTGAAAGAAGGAAACCAAAAATGAGCAAATACATAAAATTTAATAGAAAAGAAACAAACTCTCCATATTCATATACTCGCCACGATTTACCGTTATTTGTATTCAATTCATCATCTTATGGAATGATTATTTCTCAAGGAAATGATGGAGATATATTTCATTTTGTAGCAAATAACGGGTGTATACAAAATGGATTTTCGAAGAATAATTTAGATGAATTAATAGAATATTTAAAAGGTAATTATCAGTATAAAGTAGGACTAGTAGAAATAAACGAGTTGTAAAATCTTAAATATGAAATAAATTTACAATTCCCAAAAATTATAGTGTATAATCATCTTCAATTAAAGCAATAATATCACCATAAACTAAAGAAAGGGTGATATTATGAGAAGATTATTAAACGGCTATATCGACACCTTCTATGTCCTTGGAAACAAAGATGGTAAGGCATTTGTCAATCAAAATACTAAAAGTGTAATATTAATTACTGATCCAATGAGAGCAAAGAAATTTAATTCTAAAGAAGAAGCATCTGATTACAAGGATAAATACAGAAATGATTATTTAGAATATTTGTTTGTTCATCAGATTAGGATTACTGTAGAGTTAATTTAGTTTTTTTGGTTGATTTTATTAAAGGTGTAGTATATAATTGTAATATAAATATATTACACCTTAATTTTAGAAAGGGAGGAATGATAATATGAATAAATATCTTAAAAATGCAAAAGGCGAAGAAATTAACACAAAAGAAATGGCAATTAAGGCGTTAGTACATACGGCTAATTACGAACAAATGTCTCTACAAGAGATTTGGTGTTTTAATGAGCAATGTGAAATATTTGGAATAGATAAAACTAAATTCTATGTTCAAGATATGTGTAAAGAATGTATGAAGTGGGGAGTTTTAATTTATCATTATAAAGATGATGATTTTGAGTATAGATATGACAACAAATGTCCTGCTTGTGGAAATAAGAAAGTAAAGAAGGAGATAAATAAATGATTAGATATGATTCATATTTAATACCAGTCAGTATAAATGCTTATCACCATAAGGGTTATTAAAATCAAGCTACAATAATCGGAGTACATAATGTCATGCCAAATTTAAGTTCAGAGTTTAGGTTATGTTATGTTATGCGATTAAATTCCCAGATGGATTTGAAGATTTAGTACCAATTTCAGAAGTTGAATGTGGCAATTATAAAATCATAGGTAGAAATGAGATCAGTTAAAAAATCTGATTTAAAGGAAAATTAAATAAAAAAGGAATGATAAAATGACTGTAAAAGTAAAAGACTTTGTAGTTGAAGTACCAACTATTGCTCAAATTCCTAAAAAGAAACAAGTAAACACACAGCCAAAATTTAAGTATGAAGTAATTTTACAAAACAACACTGATTTTGTAATCAATAAGAAAACCAAATCAACTGATATGAACTTAGTGGTTCTAGTTAGCCAGAGTAACTTTTACATAAAAGATAATAAGACAGATGTAATTTCACCATTGACTGAACCAAAATTGAGAGGATTTTTTAATCATATACTCAATGAATCATACCACGAATTAGATAAAGTAGATTGGTGGAAGAAAGAAAAAGTTTCTACTAACTTTGACAAGATGCTTGAACTCAAAGGAAATACTGCTATGCAGACCATGTACAAACACGGTTTCTACTTACCAAATTATGAATGCAAAGATTATAAAGAAATTATAGAGCAAAATATAAAATTGTTTAGATACTGCTATGATAAGGTTTATAACTCAGGTAAAAACTTTAGTGATATTTTAAAAGTTGCCTCACAGGTTGAGAAACTTATTAATTTTAACAATGCAAAGATGTTTATTGATGCAATCGCAGAATCAAACATAAGAATTAATTTAAATTGGAATGAGTATGGTACATTTGTTACAACGACCACAAAATATAGTTTAAATTTTAACAGATATATCGAATATATTTGTCATGATTTATATACCCAAGGAATTAGCGAATTTAACCATAATAGATTCCAAACATATATTGACTATCTAGATATGCAAGTTAAATTATATGGCGAGATTAAAGAAAAATATCCCAAACATTTAGCAACAGAACACGATATTATTACACTTAAATACAATACATATAAAAGATATAGTCAAGATTTGATTATGCTAAATGTAATGGAAAATCAGAAAGAATTATTGTATCAAAAAGGAGACTATTCGATAGTCCTTCCTACATCAACAGTAGATATTGTTGATGAGGGCATAAACCAGTCTCATTGCGTTGCTAGTTACGTTGATAAAGTTTTGGATAATAAAACTCTCATCTTATTTATGAGAAGAAAGGAAAGTTTAGGAGAATCATTGATTACAATCGAAGTTAAAGATAAAACAATTTCTCAAGCAAAAGGATTTGCAAATAGAAGACCAACTCAAACAGAAGATGCTTTTATCAAACAGTGGGCAAAAGAGAAGAAATTAAATTATAAGAAGGAGAATGATTAATATGAACACAGAAGATTTAAATTATACTGGAAGAAAAGTTAAAATTGTTAATTTTGATAATTGGAGTAGTTTTGGTAAGTATATAAATATTCAAGATTACATAGGTAAAACTGGAGTAGTTAAAACGGATTATGGCACAGGAGGTCATAGATTCACTATAAAGTATTCAGATATATGTTTTCAAGAAATTGATAATGCAAATGGAAAATTATGTTTTAGATTTGAGAATTTAGAATTTATATCCAATGAAGATAAAGAAATTAAAATTGAGAAAGAAGGAAATAAAATGAGTGTTAAAATTGAAGTAGGTATGAAAGTAAAACAAATTAAGGAGTTGCTAGGGTTTAATTTTATTGGTAGAGAATTTGAGGTAAAAGAAATCAAGGATTCAATTGTTATGTGTGCAAGTGGATATATGGGATTTGGCATAGCAGAAAGTGAATTCTTTACTTACTTTGAATTAGTAAAACCAATTGTTAAAGAAGAAGAAATTGAGTTTATGACGATTGATATTGAGAATGGTATCAAGACTACTAGAAAAGGTAAATTGACTATCGTAGAGCTTCCTGATGGTTCTAGAGGTGCATCTAAACCATTGCCTCAAGATAAATATGATGCTCAAAGAGGATATGACATTGCATTTATGAAAGCAGATATTAGAGCTGATGAAAAAGTTATGAAGATTAAGAAAAGAAAATTAGAAGAGTTAAGGAAGTTTTAAGTAAATATGATATTGTGCTTTCTAGAAACCACTTTTAGAAAGCACAATATGACATCAAACGAATCTTTTATTGGAGGTGATAATTATTGAAGATTGGAGATAAGTTTTTCACAATAGCTTACACTGAAAATACTAGAGTTATTGAAGTTGAGGTAATCGACATAGAAAATATCAATGGTGTAGAAATTATACATATCCAAAATATAGAGATACTTCATGATAAATGGTATATATCTGTCGAACCATTAGGACAATGGAAATTTAAAACAAGGGAAGAAGCAGAGAAAAAGTTAAATGAGTATTAATATTTAGATTCTATAGGAGGTAGTAAAACATGGATACAATTACTTTACAAGATAATCATAAAAAAGCTATGAGTAGTAAAATTACTAAAGCCATTAATTCCATACCAGATGAAACTATTCAAGAAATATTTTTAGATTATATTTCAAATGAGATCGACAGTTTGTATTCTGATAGTAGTTTTCAAGATGCAGTAGAATCTCAGTTAAGAGAAGTTGTTAGGAATATGTTTATTGAAAAAGGGTTATTAAAAGCAGTTAATATTGAGGAGAGTGTTTAATTTGATTTCCAAGAAACAATATTGTGAATTAGTTATCGAAGATTTTTGCAATAGTGAAGAAATAAATAGAGAAGAATTAACTGAAGTGGATATTTATAAAAGTTCATGTCTTGGTGTTGCAATGGAGTATCTAGGGTTAATTAAAGATCCAAGTAATCTTGAATATATCTCAACTAGAGCAGGAATTGCAGATACATATGTTAATGCAGAAGAAAGAGTTATTAATATGTTAACAGTTAGAGATATGTTGAGTTTATTGCCTGATGAGGTAGAAAATCAATGGGAATGGTGATTTATTTAATTAGTAGATTTTAATAGAGAGGAGAATGTGCATGACAACAGTTAGAGACATTCAAAAAGATATTGCTGAATTATTAATATTTATTGCAGACTATTATAATTTCGATGATGATGCAGGATTAACGGATATAGCATCTAGACTATATCAAATTACAGACAAAATGTAATCACATCAAAAATTAGATTTATGGGAATAGAAAGGATGAAAAATAATAATGGATTACACAGGTAAAAGGGTAAAAATAATCAATTTAGATGGATGGAAAGATACTAACTACCAAGAACTTGAAAGTTATTTAGGGAAAATCGGAACAGTTAAACATGATTGTAATCCTGGTGGAACTGGTTATAGATTAGAGTTAACTTACGATGATGGTTTTATGGCAGAAATTGATAAACGTAATGGAAGATTATGTTTTAGGGAAGAAAATATTGAAGTATTGGATAATACATATAATCACGAAAAACAATCAAAACTACCATTAGGAATTATGCCAAAAAAGATATTCGAATGGCATAGAGTTATAGAATTATGTAGGGCACTGCATGAGTATAGTTTATATGAGGACGTTGATCAGCATCTTATGATTAAATGGAGTGATGAATTAAATGATAGGTTATATGGATTGAAGTCTAATAAATCTAATACAAACAATGATGATGAGTCTTGGGAGTCAAATTGGGGATGAAAATTCCAATTCATCGGATTAGATTAAAAAATAAAATTTAAGAAAGAGGTAATATTAATGAAAAGTATTTTTAAAGACAAACATATCAAAAAAGCATATGAGTTTGAATCATATTTATACAAAGATGCTAAAATTCCATACGTAATTCTTACTAGATCAATAGTAAATTATGAAACCATTTTAGAAACAGAGTTAGACACACCTCCTCTTGGTAGTGGAGATCAATTCTACTTAACAAAAGAAGATAAAATTATAAGAGTGGAAAGTACACTACGAGGAACAGATAATGTCATGGTTTATCTTACAGATGTGGTTTTGAGTGAAACAGAAGAACTAGAAGAATCACTAAAAGTAGCAATTGCAAAAAGAGAAGAGTATTTAATCAAAAAAGAGCAGAGTGATAAAGAATATATAAAACGACAAGAAGCAAGAGATTATAAAGAAAAGTATAATGACTCATTCTTTGTTAAAAGATGGTTTATGACTAAACCAGAATAGACTATAAAGAATTATAAGAAAGGAGAATAATATGGAAATTCTACACCTACATGACCACGTATATGACACTTACACTAACAAAGTCAAAGGGAATAAATATCTTACATATGAGATGGTTCAACGAAAATTAACTAGAAATTATCACCTATCAAAGAAAGTAAAATTAGGTTCACAGGAATTATGTCTCTATGGATGCTTAACATTCTTAGTAAGTGAAAATTGTGTCTTATGGTTAAAGAATTACATAGGAACAGATACCTCATGGTTTGTAAAAGACATGAAGAAATATGAGAAATTAAATGAGCAATTAGGAATTGACAATAATGCAAAAGAATTTAAGTTTGACTAGAACTAAAAAATAATATATAATAGAGAGAGGAGTAAGGGCTTGGCTGAAAAGATTATAGAATATCTCAAACAAGAAGCTGATAAAGAGGTTGTAAAACGAACTAAAGATATTAATTCTTATTTTAAAAAATGTTACTACAAACACAATCTGAGGCGTAGGTAAGTACATATGGGTTTAAGAATTGATGTGGAAAGGAGGTGATTATTTTGCGCGTATTGGAAATTTATCTTAAGAGTGGTCATACAATCAATGTAAAATGCAAAGATTGGTCTTTTGAAACAGATGATCTTACAGGAGAATTCACTGGTTATAATTTTGTTGATTTAGATAGTCCATCAACATTAGAAATTGTACCTGCTCAAATCGTAGGATATATTCAAAAATAAATATATTAAAGGAGTATAAGATATAATGAAAAAATATTTCAAAGTATTATGGGTCATTTTAATAGTATGTATGCTAGCATTACAACCTACAATTACATTAGCAAAAACCTCATCATCTAGTGGCAAACCATCAACTAGCACTTCAACAAAATCAAGTTCTTCTGGTGCGCCCAGTACATCACCAAAAAGTTCAATAGATTTAAGTAAAAAATCAACACCATCTAGTACAACTTCATCAACGTCAAATAGCGTAAGTAAAAGTGTTCCTTCTACAAGTGGATCAACTAGTACGACGAGTTCAAAATACATTCCACCAAGCAATACAACTGTAACAAAGAAAACATTTTTAGGATCTACATATAATACTGGTTCAAGTTCTTCATTCCACTTTGGAGGAACGCCTTATTCATATGGTTATCATCCACGATTTACTCCTAGTTGGTATTTTCCTTACTGGTACAATCCATATTACTACATGCATCCTGCACCTGTAGTCGTAACAAATGGTGATTTTGGATTTAGTTTCTTGATTATGTTAATTATCTTAGGAGCAATTGGTTATGGAGTTTATAGATTTATTAAGCGCAAAAATACTCTTGCTGCTAAAAAATAAAAAATAAGGAGAGATTAAAATTGATTAATTTAGTTAAAGGCCAAAAAATTGATTTAACCAAAGATAATCCTAATTTACAACAAGTTAATATGTGTTTAGGATGGGACTCTATCAAAGAAGGCAAAAAGAAAACAAAATCTAAGAAAAAAGGATTTCTAAATACTTTAGGAGAGGCATTACAGGGTAAAGCATCATTAGGACAGGTGGTAGATAGTATAACTTCGTCTGCATCTAATGCAGTAGATGATATTATTGATTCGCAATATCAACCTAATATTGATATTGATGCATCTGCTATGCTTTTACATAATGATAAATTTATTAGTAGTTCAAATGATTTGGTTTATTATGGGAATAAACATCATCATAGTGGCTCGATTAATCATTCAGGAGACAATCTAACCGGAGAAGGAGATGGTGATGATGAAGTAATTAATGTAAATCTAAATAAAATTCCTACTAATGTTAATAAAATAGTTTTTGTAGTTAATATTTACGGCTGTCAAAGTAGAAGACAACATTTTGGTATGGTTTCGAATGCTTATATTAGAGTAGTAGATCCAATTACAAATAAAGAACTTTGTAAATTTGATTTAACTGATGACTATTCAAAACATACTGCAATTTATGTAGCTGAACTTTATAGACATAACAATGAATGGAAATTTTCTGCCATTGGTGTAGGCACTAATGATACTTCGGTAAATGACATGACGCGCAAATATAAATAAATAATAAGGGAGAGATAAATATATGATTAACTTACAAAAAGGACAAAAGATTGATTTAACAAAAGGGCATCCAAGTTTAAAAAAGATTATTGTAGCTTTAGGATGGAGTCCTCAAACAAAAGTAGGAGAACAATTTGATTTAGATGCTTCAGTATTTATGGCAAATTCTAATGGCAAATGTATGAAAGATGAAGACTTTATTTTCTACAATAATCTTAAACATTCTTCTGATGCGGTTATCCATTCTGGCGATGAACGCACAGGAGACAAAGAAGGTGATGATGAGGTTATTACAGTTGATTTCTCTAAAATGCCAATTAATATTGAAGAATTGGATTTTATTGTAACAATTCATGATGCTAATAGAAGAAATCAGAACTTCGGGCAAGTGAATAATGCTTATGTAAGAGTTTTAGATCCAGAGCAAAATAATACCCAATTATTGAAATTTGATTTAGGTGAAGATTTCTCTGTTGAAACTGCTGTATCTATTTGTAAAATTTATCGTAAAGGTGGAGAATGGAAATTCTCTGCAGAAGGTGTAGGATACGCCCATGGATTAGATGGTTTCGTTAGAGATCATGGATTAATGGCATAAAGAAAGGAAGTAACCAAATTATAATGAATGAGTTTATAAATAATATTATTATTAATCTACATCATTTTAATCTTGCTGAATTAAAGATGGTATTTCAAAGTCCTCAAGATATTCTATTAATATTATCTTTGGTTATTATGGAAGTTATCTTATCAGTTGATAATGCTTTAGTATTAGCGATTATGGTAAAGAATCTACCTAAGAAACAGCAAAAATTAGCATTAACGTTAGGTATTGGCGGTGCTTATACATTTAGGTTAATAGCAATTATTTTAGGAGTATATCTTGTAAAAATTGCTTGGATTAAATTAGTTGCTTCATTGTATCTCGCATACATAGTGTTTAATTTCTTTAGAAGTACAGATGAGAACAACGATAATGTTAATGATTCTTTACAAAAAGGCTTAATTGCAACAATTATATCAGTAGAACTAGCTGATATTGCTTTCAGTATTGATTCTGTAGTTGCAGCATTTGGAGTATCTGATGTTCCTTGGGTAATATTAATTGGTGGAATGGTTGGGATTTTATGCATGAGGGAAGTAGCACAAGTATTTGTGAAATTAATTGAGAAAGTTCCAGAGTTAAATTATACTGCTCATATTTTAATTGGAATTGTAGCATTGAAAATGTTTGTAGGTGTATTTGGTTTAGAAGCTCCTGATTGGTTATTTCTAAGTACGCTATTTACTACTTTTATTGGCACATTCGTGGTTCATAAATTTAGAAAATCTTCTATAGGAGTGGCATAAATGATACACAAACTTAAAACAATCTTCTTAATTATGTTAGGCGTAATATTGACATTCTTAGCAATCAAATTGGCATTCTTTTTAGTACCCATATTTATTAAAGCAACAATTACGTTGGCGATTATCCTTTGTATAGGTGGAGTGATTGGAGTAGGGTATTTTATAAATAGACTGAGAAAAGTTATGTTTAGGCGTGAGAGGGATTAATGAAATGGATATAAAGGATGTGATGATATATATGATTGTAATTTAACATACATACAAAATATTCATCAGTAGATTTAAGAATAAACATATAGAAAAGAAAGAGGTAATAAATAATGTTTAATAAATTAATCGAAATGGTAATGTTAAATCCTAAATTAGCAAAACCAATGGTAAGTGAATTGGTAGATCAATACAAACCTTTATTATATGGCGTTGCAGAAGAATTATTTAATATCTATAAAGATTATGCGAATAATACTGAATATTTTAGCACTACTGCAATTGCTAAAAAGAATCAATATGATGCTTATATTAATGTAGGTTTTTCAGATGAGCAATCTATGAGTTTGGTGTTGAACGATGCTAAGAAATTAGAAGAGAAATTGAATAAATTGTCTTCTGGTGTTAAATCAAAGAAATAATATAATAAGGGGAGTTAATTCTCCCCTTTCAATAAATTCATCTGAAAGGATTATAAAGTGAGAAATAAAACTATTGAATTTATCAATGGAAGCAAAATCATTTCATTAGAGTCGAAAGAAAGTATCAGAGGATATAGAAGTAGTATTATAGACTTTTATACTCCTTGCGGATACCTAATTACTTTAGACTGTAACTGTGAAAATTGTTTAAGAGGAGATTGTGAATATAAATGAAAGAAACAATAAAATTAAACAATGGAAAATATGAAGTTATCCTAGATCAAGATGGAAGTAAGTTTAATTTTTATGCTCTAAGATATGGAGAGCAATGGAGAGATTTAATCGGGGATAATCTTATTCTCGCTATGTTCTATAAAATTCAGGATTTAGAAAATAAATTGTTATCTTATGGAATTAAGTAGAAGCAAATGTTAGATTTACTTGAAAGGGAAGTGAATTAAATAATGGCAGTTATTTATGATTGTATGTATTGTGGAAAAGGAATCAGTTCAGACATGAATTTTGAAGGTAATGCAGTAGATTTCCAAAAATGGTTTCTTGATAAGGTTAAACAATTATCTGATAAATGCGAATGTAGAAAAGAGGGTACTGGTTGTCTGCACTTACATACTGAATCAACTCATCCTTATGGTTGGATTGCATGTAAAGATTGTGGTAAATTAATACATTAATTATCAGAATGATCAGAAAGGAGAATAAAATGGATTTAAAGAAAGCGCAAGCAACAAAAGGTGGAGTAATACATATTGCATATCTAAAATCCAATATGAGTATATGTCTACAATATGTTGGTGAAGATGTTCAGGATATTCAAGATAAAAATGTTACTTGTAAAAGATGTTTAAAGGCATATGCAAAAATTGAAGGGAATGGTGAATAAAATTGAGCACAATAATTATCAATGGAACTAAAATTCAAACAAGTGGGAATAATATTTCAGTTGTAAATGGAACTGTTTATGTTGATGGGAAAATTGCTTTGTCTGGTTTATCCGGTGATGTTAATGTTAAATTTGAAGGTGATTTAGCATCTTTAAAATGTGATGGAAGTGCTGAGATTAGTGGTAATATCAAAGGCAATGCAGATGTTGGAGGATCATTGGAATGTGGTGATGTCGGTGGTAATGTTGATGCAGGTGGCTCTGTAAGATGTGGTAAAGTATCTGGAGATATTGATGCAGGTGGAAGTGTAAAGTGTAGTAGATAGATTAAAAGGATATTTTCATGTGATAAAGGAGGGTTAAATTATAAAATGACAATGATCCACTGTAGAAACTCAGATTGTAAATATTATTGGGAGGATTCTTGTACTATTGCTTTAGAAAGTAGAAAATTAATTGCACTCGATGAGGACGGTAAATGTGAAACACAAGAAGATGGAATTAGTGATTGGTATAAAGATGGATAAAATTTATTAAATACTAAAATAAAATTTGACATATGGTTGTGAAAATGCTATAATTAATATGTGGTTAGCTTATGTGAAATAAATAATGAATCGAGGTGAGGGAATGACAGATTTAGTAGTTGGTAGATCAGAGGGAGTTGCTTATGCAAACAATAATCTTACATATAGTCAGTTCAAGCATCCAGTTAAGCCAATGCTGAAACATCCTGAAACACATTTTATTGATCTTATGGTTAATGAAATTAAAGAAGCAAAAAGCGATACTGATATTAAAAATATTCTATATCAGGTTTATATTACAACTCAAATTGATTCGATGATTAGAAACGAGTTTGATTGCTATAGAAAATAAATAAAATATTAAAGGAGGAAATGATAATAATGAATTTTAAAGAAGCAGTTTGTTCAGGCAAAAAAGTAAGAAGTGTATTATGGAATAACGATCAACACATTGATACAACCATATTCAGTGAAAAACTAGAACCGTTTGTTTTAGATATAATGAAAAGTTCAGGAGTTCCTTTGACATGGGGAGAAATACTTAATCCTTGGGAACTAGTAGAGTAACTGAATTAAATAGTTTCATAAAGTGTAAGTTTAAAACTTTAATATAAGGAGGTGATAATCATAAGAAAAGTAAAATTTCTTAAATACTTTTACACATTTGACAAGGATTCATTTAGAGTTATTCTTGCAGAAGACAACGAGTATTATCATATTCAAGAGCATTTACATACTTTAGATAAATTTAGATTACCAAAAAGAGATAATGGTGTTTTGTTTCAAGTAGTAGAGAGGAGTTAGATAATAATGAATGTGCTAGAACTTAAACAATTATTATCCAATATTCCAGACAATGCAGTTATTTACATAGAAGCAGATCATGGACAACAATCAGAGCAATCATCTAGAGTATTAGTAACTGATGAGGAATTTGAAGATGTTAAAGCACCTTATTATGGTGAAGATTTTAGTTGGGTGGAGATTGATGGATTGTATGATATAAAGAATGTTACGGCGGTATTGATACAATAGTGTAAATAAATAAAAATAATAATTAAATGAAAGAAGGAATAAGAATGAAAATGTTTAAAAAGAGTGTAGTAACCCCTTCTATGATGATTGACAATGCAGTAGGAATTGTAGATAGTGCAGTAACAGCATTCAAAATTGCAGTTGCTAAAATAGATCAAGCCAATGAGATGTTGTCTCAATCAAAAGAACAAAGTCAAGCAAAGATTGAAGCATTAGAGCAAGAATTATTGAATCATAAACAAGTTAAAGAGGATGCTGAAGCAAAAATTAATTCACATTTGGAGTTAAGAGAGAAATTAAGTCAGTTTGTAATGTAAATTGTATTACTCAAGAAATTTTCGTTTTATGGGATTATGCCTAAAATGACAAAATATACTGGTTTTAAGTAAAATTACTAAAATAGTCCTGTAACCGTTGCTACATAAGGGGTTGTGGTCATTAAATAAGTATAAATAATTATGTTATATATGGCATCCGATAGAAGTGGAATTTTATTTGGTTTGGTTTTGTTAGAAAGTAATAAATAAAATTTGTTGACATGGTTTTAGTTGTATGGTATAATTATTAAGTAGGTTAAAAATAAATAATATTTTAAAGAAAGGTTTGATTGGTTGAAGAATAAAGGTAACTGTTGGAAGCCTGTTAAGAGAAGCAAACCGCCTCCCTCTTTCAATATATTTTTAAAAGATCATGTGCATTAAATAGTAAAATAAAATTATTGAAAGAAGGAATTAATACATATGGAAAATAATGAAAACAATGCCGAACTACGACAAGCAATTAATGATATCACTTTAGTCGGAGAAGTTAAGGAACAAAAACTCAATTTAAATAAAAATAAAGAAGGGAATTATATTAATGGATCTTTAGTTATCAATACTGGTGATTTTTCAGAAATTGAAATCAAGGTTTTTGTAGCAGAAAAAAATAAAAAAGGGAAAGTTAAGAAATCGTTTGAGACACTACAAAAATTAATCAATGAAGATTATTTAACTTTAGCATCATGTAAAAATGATGAGGATCGTGAAAATGTAGCAAAGGTAAGAATACAAGGACAGAAAGAATTTACTCCTCGTTTCAATGAAGATATTTTTAAAATTAAAGAAACAGAAGAAGTAAAAACAAAGGTGAATATTGACTTAGGTTTTGGCAATATCACAGTAGATTCTTCAATAAAGCCAGAGGATTATAAAGCAAAGTTTGATGTTGAAATGTTTGTAACTTCTGTTAAGGAAGAAACAAAACAAGATGAACCTACTGGCAGAGCTATTGTAAGTGGATGGACACCTATTTATGGTGGAAAAGTTATTCCTATGGAAGTTGTTGTAGGAATCATCTTGAACGATGATGGTGAAGAATTTGATTTTGGAGAGGACATTCTTGCTCAAGTTGAAGAAGGAATGACACTTAATGTGTGGGGAGACATTAATTATAAATCTATTATTACTAAAACTACAAAAGGAGGAGGTTTAGGTAGAGCAAAAGTAGAAGAACATAAAGAATATATTAATGAATTAGTGGTCGTTGGAGCAGACATCCAAGAGGATGAAGATAAAGAATTCGATATGGAATTGATTAAACAAGCAAAAATTGAACGTGATGTTGCAATCGAAGAAAAAAAGGATGAGGAAGTTGTAGATAGTAAAAAAGGCAAAGGTATGGGTAATAAATCAGGTGCAAGTGCATCGGGTAAAAGTGGAGATAAACCTAAAAGAGAACGCCCTAAGTTTTAATTATTAATAGGGGAGAAATCCCCTTCTCTTATTTAATACAAAAATTAATAATACTTAAATATAAATAAAATAGTAGGGGGAATTTAATTAATGGCAATTTCAAATGATTTATTGAGTTTAGTTGAATTAACATTCAAGGACAAAGCTAAGGTGAGTAAAATAACTACGGATTTAAGAGGAAAAATTATTACTATCTATGGTTATAATAATTTAGGAAAAACTTATCAAGCATCAAAATTTAAAAACCCAGTTTTTATTCCTTTTGAGGAAGGTCTGAATGGAATTAGTGGTGCTATTGTATTAAAAGCTAATAAATGGAGCGATTTCACGGGACATTTGAAAACATTGGGTGGTAAAAAGTGGGCAAAAATTGTTCAGCAAGAACAAGTTACTATTATTTGTGATGGAATGGAAACTATGGGCAGATGGTGCAGAGATTACATAACTGAAAAGTTTGGTTCAACAAGTATTAAAACAGGCAATAAAGGATATGGCTTATGGCAAGAATACCAAGATGAAATGTTTACCCAAGTCAATACATTATTGAAACTTGGTTTTACAGTATTATTTCTTGGGCATGAAAAATTTGATAAGGACAAGGAAAAATTTATTATTGAAGGAGACGAAAGAAATATTGCTCCTATGAGAAATAACTCAGATTATGTAGTATATTTAAAATCTAATGGAGTTGACGAAGATGGAACACCTGTTAATTCTAGTGGTTATTTAGCAGAAACAGACGATTTTTTTGCTCGAAGTAGGAATATTTACACAGATTCTGTTATTGAAGATTTTACAGCAGAGAATCTAGAACAAGCCATCATTGCAGGATTAATTAAAGAGAAAGAAATGTCTGGACAAAAAGATGATGTAGATTATAAGGCACAAAGGGAAATTTACGAAGGAGAAGAACCTACTCATGAAGAGTTAAAAGAATCTATTGGAGAATTATTTGCACAATTTGAGGAATTAGATAAGCTTGAAGAATATGCAGATATTGTAACAGAGCATTTAGGTGAGGACATTGCTGTTAGTGAAACTACAAAGAAACAATTGCAACTTTTGATGAGAATTAAACAAGACCTAGAAGAGTTGCTTGAAAAGTTAGAAGACGAGGAATAAATAATAGCATAAATAAAATAATAGGGAGTAGTTTTTATCTACTCCCTATTTGAAGTAGAGGTGATTATATGGCAATAAAGATTATAAAAGATAAACCTATTAAAAAGTTAAAATGTGTTGTTTGTGAAGAATTTTTTCCAAAAGATGAAACAATTGTTAAAAGTAATAAAAGATATTGTAAAACTTGTTTAGAAACAAAAGAGGAAGAATCTGCTTTATATAAAAATGATTGGGATTTACTCTTTGACTATATATGTAAGTTATATAGTCTTGACAAACCAACAGGTATGATGTTTCAACAAATGAAAAACTATAGAACAGATTATGAATATACTAATATAGGCATGTATTATACCTTACAATACTATTATAAAATTTTAGAGAATGATGTATTAGAAGATACTGGATTAGGTATTATTCCTTATTTTTATGATAAAGCAAAGAAACACTACAATAAGATATTTAATCTCCAAGATTTTGCAGAAGAGTTTAAAGGAGAAGAAAGATCAGTTCAAATAAAAACCAAGATTGCTGATAAAATATCAATTCCTAAAAATCCTTTGCCATTGAATTTTGACTGGGAGGAGGAACAGGGTGAAGATAACTAAGAAACAAATTGAAAAATATCATGATAAAAGAACCTCTTGTCAAGTATTGGGTTGTATAATGAAAAGTCCAAATTTATTAAAAGATAAAAAATATGCATTACATAAAGACGATTTTCCAAATGGATTGCACCAATTAATTCATACTTGTGTATATAATTTGTCTCTTCAAGGGTTGAATGAAGTAAAAATAGCAGATGTAGAAACATACTTAAACACAAATGATCCTAAGTCATATAAAATGATTTTTGATAACGAAAAAAATATTGAATGGTTATCAGGGATATATGAGGACGGTAATAATACAAATTATGAATATTATTATAATAAGTTAAGAAAATTATCACTACTAAGAAGTTATATGAGTGAAGGCACAGACGTATCTGGAATCTTAGATATGGATGAGATAGACCACATAATTATCAAGCAACAACAAGAAAAATTTGAATCTATGACATTAAGTGAGGTTCAACAATATTTTGATAGGAAAAATTTTAATGTTAAAGAAAAGTTTTTAATAAGAGATTCAACAAAACGAAGAAAAGCTGGAGATAATGCAGATGAATTAAGAATAAAAATGAAAGAATCCCCTTGCTATGGATATGGACTAGAAAGCAAATACCTAAATACACTAACTTATGGTGCATTAAAGGGTGGGTTTTTTCTTGAAACTAGGGATAGTGGCAAAGGAAAAACGAGATCGGCCATAGAAAGATTGCTCTTGATATGTTGTTCTCATCTATGGGATTTTGATAAAGAGGACTTCGTTGTAAACCCTAATGGACAAAACAATGTTGGGTTATACATAGGAACAGAAATGAAAATTTATGAAGAATTAGAACCTATGATGTGGGCATTCGTTAGTGGTGTTGAGGAATTTAAAATCAAAAAGAATACCTTAACCGAAGAAGAAGACAAAAGAGTTGATAAGGCAATTGAATACGTTAAAGAAGCGAAGTTATTTTTAGAGGATGAACCTAATTATGATTTATCATATATAAAAAACACAGTAGATAGATACAAAATTAATGAAGGGTTAGACGCTTTAGCCATAGATTATCTTGAATTGACCATAGCATTGACTGCTGAATATGTTCTATCCACTAAAGGAATGCCTGCAAGAGAAGATCAGGTATTATTAAATCTCTCCACTGAAACAAAAACATTAGCAACAGACTATGATATTGTTATTTTTGGATATACACAAACAACAGATGGAGCAAGAACAGATGGTTATAGAGATCAAAGGGCTGTAAAGGGAGCTAGATCACTACCAAATAAATGTGATGTAGGTATTACAGTATTTGCACCCACAAAAAAAGAACTTGATTTTATTCAACCTTTAATTCAAAAGGGAAAAGGGTTAAATAAAACAATAATTCCTAATATGTGTTACACAATATATAAAAATAGATTTGGTGAGATTACTGAAGAAGTAAAAATATGGTGCTATCAAAACTTAGGAAATATGAAAACTATTGATTTGTTTTGCACTAATAAAAATTATGAACCAATATCTATAGATAAAACATTAATTGAATTAGAAGATAAAGTTATTGAAACGAGTGATTAATAGTGGACAGAGATGAATTAATGGAGTTGGTGACAACAGAAGACGTTATTAATATATTAAATGATTTAGGTTCTGGGAGTCCCCAAAAAGACAAAAATAATGACAACGCATTGCTTTTTTCAACCGTATGTCATGGAGGAAAGAGTCATAAACTTTATTATTATATAGATAGTAAAATCTTCAAGTGTTATACTTCATGTGGTTCAATGAGTCTTTTTGATTTAATTATGTCTACCAAGAATATTATTTTTCAAGAGGCATTTGCTTATCTTTGTAAATTTAAAAATGTAACCAATTTCAGTAAACAAAAAAAAGGATTGCAAAAGAAAGAATATGAAAATGAGGATTTGAAATTCTTAAAACTTCATCTCCGTAAAAAAGAAAAACAATTAATAAAACTACCTTCTTACAATAAATATATATTAAATATGTTTAATGATTATATGCCTATGTCATGGTATAAAGAAGGAATTACAGACGATATTACTAATATATTCCAAATAAAATTCTATATGAATCAATTTAAATGTATAATACCTCACTTTGATATTAATGGGAATCTAGTAGGCATTAGAGCAAGAAATTTCCTAAAGCATCAAGTGTCTAGTGGCAAGAAATATATCCCTGTGACTATTGAAAATTTTACTTATAGATATCCTATTGCTTTCAATCTTTATGGGATATATCAAAACCAAGAAAATATCAGAAAAATAAAAAAAACAATTCTATTCGAGAGCGAGAAATCAGTAATGATTTACGGCAGTTATTTTGGTCAAGAAAATAATATATGCCTTGCCCTGTGTGGCATGTCGTTTTCATTATATCAAAGAGATTTATTACTTTCATTAGGAGTAGAAGAAGTGGTAATATGTTTTGATAAACAATATCAAATAGAATTAATTGATGATGAAAATATAGATAGAAATTCCAAAGCATGGAAGGAGTATGAGAATTATGTAAAAGGATTAATAAAAATATCAGAAATGCTTATACCATATTGCAATGTTTCTATAATAGTGTGTTGGAATTTTAGAATTGGATACAAGGACTCACCAATAGATTTCGGAAAAGAAACATTTGAAGAATTATATAAAGAACGATATTACATAGATGATTTAGAAGAACTAAGAGAAATGATAAAATAAAAGGAGTTGTTAATATCAAATATCGAGTCTTAAACAAAGGATATGACTTAATTAGTGAGAATGAATTATTGGATATTTTATTGAAAAATAGAGGTGTGGAAAATCCAAAAGAAATGTTAAATGTAAGCGAATCTTTCTTACATGATGGAATGTTATTTAAAAACATGAATAGAGGATTAGATATGCTTCATTGGCACATTGAAAATAATAGTAAAATACATATTATAATTGATGTGGACGTTGATGGCACTACATCAGGTACGATAATTAATAATTATATTTTGAATATTAATCCAAATATCATAATCACACATTCTATGAACGAAAAGAAAATGCATGGAATTGTAGTGAAAAGTCTTGAAGAATATGAATTTAACTTATTGATTGTTCCTGACGCTGGTTCGTCAGATGTTAAACAATGTAAAGAACTAGTAGAAACAAGAGACATAGACATTCTAATTC
>Ga0209728_1000388_pt1 | contig 38180 bp, 70 predicted proteins | sample RifGroD1_FD_183997 | JGI IMG/M metagenome (GOLD analysis project Ga0209728, IMG submission 183997) | Groundwater microbial communities from Rifle, Colorado, USA - Groundwater D1 (SPAdes) (version 2) | ecosystem: Environmental > Aquatic > Deep subsurface > Groundwater | place: Rifle, Colorado... | reverse complement strand
TTTAGTCAAGAAAGCAAAAGAGATTGGCATTAAATCAGCTCACCTAATGAGCATAGAAACACTGAAAGAAAAAATAGCAGAAATATAACTGCACTCACCATGGGCAGGAGGTTAAAAAGACTTCCTGCCCATATTTTATTTTGAGGAGGTAATACAATATGGCATATCCAGTAGTAACAACAGCAACCATTAACGCAGTAGTAGGGGCAGGAACGACTACTACACTAACAATAACACAGGACAAATTGAAGATTTTAAACAACGGAGCAGGTGACGTAACTGTAAACGTAGGGGAACTTACCAATTTAACAGTTCACCCAGGGCAAGAGCAGGAATGGAACGTGCAGTTTACGGCATTTACAGTAATAGGTATAGGTGCAACACGCTCAATTACTTATACAGCAACTGAAACAGGTGCAGATGTAATAACAAGAGCCGAAGTAACAGCAGATGGCATAAAGGGGCTTGTGGCAGTAGCGGATGCAGCAGCAACATTGACGGCAGCACAACTTGTAGCTAAATCAATATTTACACAAACGCCAACAGCTGGACGGGCATTAACAACAGCAACTGGAGCACAGATTATAGCGGCATTGCCGAATTACAGCGTGGGTTCATGCTTTGAATTTACCATAGTTAACTCGGCGGCAGACACACACGCAGCTACATTGACGGCAGGAGCAAGCGGAGTAACAATTACTGGTAATGCAGTAGTAGCGGCGGCAACAAGTGCCACATTTATTGTAAGAATAGCCGCAGCAGATGCAGTAGTAATTTACAGAAAGTAACATTAAAGGGTAGGAGTAAAATCCTACCCTATTTTTGTAAGGTGGTGGAACCATGGCTGAATCAGTTAGAAGTATTTTTAGTAAAGTAAGAGCATTATTAAATCAATATACGGAAGATGGCGTACAGATACCAGAAGCTGACTACATAGATTTACAGACTAAATCTATTCCACTAGCAGACCTTTGTCAGAAAGAATTGTACAAAGTGGGAAGATTATTTAATACATTTGAATTTGAAAATAAACCAGCTCCAAACTTATTAGGTAACATAAGCAATTTTAATATAGTTGACTTTCCTACAGTTTCAAATGGAGTTATAACATATAATCAGTATTACCCTAATGAATCTGGAGTTGTAGGAGCAAAAGCGTATTATTTTGAAGTTAACCGAGACACCGCAGTTGTAACAATAGAAGAAAATCAAAGCGGAACATGGACAACAATACACACGCCAACAATAACAGCAAGCATAACCAATTTAACGCCATTCAAAGGGGTTATTACTCCAGTGAGTGCTAATAATGCAATAAGGTTGAAATTTAGTGGCACAACACATTATAAGCATGTAAATAGGTGCTTATTCTCATATCCTTTTGCACTAGCTGATATCCCAGATTATACTCCGTGGTACAAAGTTACTATGCCGAGCAACTTTAGAAGCATATCACAAATAACAGAAGAATACCCAGATAGGCAGTATAGTAAGAGTTCTACATATAAATGGGAAGGATTCAAAGATTTATATGTAAATTACTACTATGAAGGTACTGTGAGAGTAGTATATAAGCCAGTGCCAGTCACACTTACAAGCATTGATGATGTATTAGAAATTGACGATATAACAGCCCAAGCAGTGGTGTACTACATTGCAGCAAGGCTAGCTCCATTCAAGAAAAAAGAGCTAGTACCATTTTTTGAAAGTAAATATGCAGAATTGAAACTAGAATCTTTGTCAGATAACCCTGTATCAGAAACAAGCATTATAGATGTATACGGTTTAAGGGGTGATTCTTAATGGCAATGTATAAACCAAGTAAACCACCAGACCCAATACGAATAGACGTTTGGAAGGGCATTAACGAAGCAGTAGGTCAAACAGGGCTAAAACTAGGCGAAGCACTAAGGCAAGTTAATTATCGTATTACAAAGGACTTTAAACCAGCAAAGCGAGAAGGACATAAGACATTTATAGACTATGAAAACACAAAAGATGTACAAGGCATGTGGGAAGGAACCATAGGAAGCAAGCATATTCTTATATCCTGCAATAACGGTAAAGTGTACGAATATGACTTTGATGCTGAAACTAATACCGAAATAGGGACTTTAACAGATGCTAAAACTAGCATCTTATTTTTTGAAAGTAAATTATTATTTTTCAATGGTACGGACTTTAATTACTACGATGGCACAACTTACGGAACAATGGAAAGCATTCCATATGTACCCACTGTATTTATTGCTACACCGCCAGCAGGAGGAGGCACAGCGTATGAACCTATAAACTTATTAACAGGCAAAAAAAAGCAGGAATTTCAAGGCGATGGAGTAGCTACAAAGTATTATATTTCCGAAACTTCAATTGATTCAGCGTTAACCTCAGTAGTAATTGATGGAGCTACTAAAACAGAACTTACACATTATACGGTGAATAGAACTACTGGCGAATTTGATTTTGCAGCAGGAACAAGCCCTTTTGGGGCTCCTTCAAATGGTGCAATGGTAATACCTGAGTGGACTAAGGTAACTGCTGGTCATGCTGATTTGGTAAAGAAAAATAAGTATGCAACTACATTCGGACCTGGTAACGATACCTCAATATTCTTATGGGGCAATCCAGACCAAAAGAATAGACGGTCATGGTGTGCATCCCTTAACGCCGCATACTTCCCAGTGACCTACTTTACTAACATAGGCACAAATAATTCGGCTATAACAGACATTAAGACAAATAATGCTAACTACCAGATAATTTTCAAGGAAGATAGAACACATTATAGCTATGCAGAGTATGTAAGTGCTAATGGCACATGGGATTATCCTGTAAAAGACCTAAATGAAAAAGTTGGCAATGAAGTCTTTAACGGATGCCAGATAGTCAACAACAACCCTGTATCTATCCAAAATAGTGCATGGTGGCTGTGGTCAACTACAAGTGTCGAAGATGAGCGAAATGCTGATGTAATAAGTGACAGGATAAGAATATCACTATCGGCTATTGACCTTTCGACAGCTATTACATTTGACTATCAGAGCGAGAAGGAATACTGGTGCAATGTTGGTTCTACCGTTTATATCTGGAACTACGGAAACGACACTATGTATACGTTTGACAACGTAATCGGTACATGTTTCTTAGATATTGATGGTACTGTGTATTATGGCTCACAAGGCACTATAGAGCGTATGGAATGGTTAGACGATAACGGAGTAATAATCACAGCGCAAATTGACACAGGATTTCACTCGTTTGGAGGATTAAACCTTATAAAGACGAGTGATGTGGTTTATGTTGGGCTACTCCCAGACACAAGAGCATCAGTAACGGTTTACTTCAAGACAAACAAGATAAATGAGTTTAAACAGATACGCAAAAAAGCTGAATATAATTTACTAGATTTCGATGATATAGATTTTGACGATTACACATTTTCAACTAACCCTAACCCACAGCCGTTTCCGTTGGAGTTTTCATCCAATGACTACAGTTATATTCAGTTTAGGTTAGAAAATGCACAGATTGACGAATCAAGCACGATATTAGATTTTCTAGTTTCAGCCGAAATACAAGGGGAGGTATAGAGATGTCGCTTACAAAAAACGCTACAACCATAAATAATATACAGACTTTGGCAAATAGAACAACAGGGCAAGCAACAGCGGTAAAAGTCCTACATGATAAAGCAGGGAAAGACATAAAAGACTATATAAATGACGTTCTAACGGTGGAAATAGATACACTAGATGCTGCAAATGTTAAGCTAACTGGCAATCAAACGGTGGCAGGTGTTAAAACATTCAGCTCAAGCCCAGTTGTACCAACACCTACTACAGATATGCAAGCATGCACTAAGAAGTATGCTGAGGATTACGCAAACAGTAAATCACCACTTAATATAACAGATGGTAGTATAACTGATTTGAAATTAAGCGATGCAAGCACTGACATAAAGGAAAGATTTAGTTCACATTTGGCTGATAATATGATATCTCTAAAAGATTATTGTATTTTGGATGGAATAACTGATGATACTGCAAACTTATTGTTAGCCGTAGCAGATGCTATTTCAAGTGGCAGAGGATTATATCTAGCAAATAATAAAACATGTAAAATATCTGGAATTGTTAGTTTGTTCGGTATTAAAATTCTAGATTTTAAAGGTAAAATTATTGGCAATAGTGTATCGGATGAATTAGTTATTGGGTATGATTCAGCAAGCACCGAAACAACTAACTATTATATAAATGATGTTACAAGTGCAACACTTAGGGTGCAAGGTGTTAAAAATGGTGATGTAACAATTAATAAAGCAACCTATTTTTTGCTTTGGGCTGATGGAGATGTTCCCACCAAAACTAGCATTTCATATTCACGATTTAATTTGGGCAAAATTGACACATTAAAGTTTGATTCGCAAGGTAGTGAATTTGGTTGGATAAACGAAAATATATTTAACGGTGGCAGAATAACAACTTTTATAATGGATGGTAATTATCCTCATAATAATAATACTTTTAACAAGCCAATGTTTGAAAATTGTACTATCTCTATTAATAATGGTTCATTTAATCAAATGTATGATTGTAGATTTGAAGGGACAGTTACAATTACGTTTGAATCAGGAACAACAGAAAATATAATATTGCGTTCTTGGTATTCGTCCATAGGTGCCTATTTAAGACAATCTATTACACCTACCATAACCGACAATGGAAATCATAACATGTTTGGTTGTACGGCGGATATATTACACAGCTATAATAAAGTATTTGAAGTAACATCAGAATCAAATAATTTTAATATATCAGATTTTACAAAAAATGCAGATGATATAACCAATGGTGCAACAAAAACATTATGGGAATCAGATTATATAGACATTGTAAATGATATAGGATTTGAATTTGAAAGTGACCAATCTTTGTTTCGTGTTCAGATAATAACATACGATTCTACCAAGACACAAATTATGTCTGATACAACTAATTTCTTTTCATCAACTACTATAGTATGGAATGGAGCTGGCTATTACTATTCATCAATTAGCAGAGCAAATATGACATGTGCAATGAGAAAAGGAACAGCAGTAAAATATGTAAAAATAATTGTATATGCATATACGGCAGGAACATTTAAACAGGCTATTATAAAGTTTTTAGAACAAAAGGGACATGAAACTAATATTGTTACTTTACCTAAATATAATAAGTGGCATAGCAACACAATCCCTGCAACTGGAGTTTGGGAGGTTGGGAATATAGTTTGGAACAATGACCCGGCAACAGGAGAATATATTGGTTGGGTATGTACTGCAGCTGGTACATCTGGAACTTGGAAAACATTTGGAGCAATTTCGTAGTAGAAATTATTATACTTAAAATAATATTCAAATGAATTAAAATGGAGGCTTGACCGCCTCCCTACTCTTTTATAAGGAGGTCATTACATGGCAACAACACAATCGGCTGCATTAGCAAAGGCAAAATCAGATTATGCGGCAGCTCAAAAAAGAAATGATTATGCAGGCATGATAAATGCAGCAAAAGCAGGAGATGCAGCAAGAGTTGCATCAGGTCAAGCAGCACAGAATACAAGTCATATTGCTGGTTTAACAACAGCAAGAAATGAAAAAATAGCGAATATGAATAAGCCTACATCTAATGCTCAAAGCACTCCAAGCACAGGGGCTGTAGGTACGTCAGTAACGCCACAGCAAACTTATACGGACCCAATTTATCAACCTACTACGCAACCTGTTACACAACCACAATACGACCCTACTCCACAGATAAACGCATTGGCAGAAGCACAGAAAACCCAGACTATTGCCAACCTTGACAAGGCTAGGCAGACAGGATTATCTAACTTGGATAAAGAAAAATCAGCAATACAGCCTAAATTTTACGATGCCCGCAATCAGTCAAACGTAACCATGAATAATGCACAAAGAAGCTGGAGCGATTATTTAGCACAGCGTGGGCTTAATTCGTCAGGGTTAGCTGCTCAAGGTGCAATGAACACTTTCAACCAGTATCAAGGTGACATAGGCTCTCTCAATAGGCAAGAAAAACAAAATTACGCAGACATAGAGCGTAGTCGTAGCGATTTAAACAATGCATACGAAACAGACGTAGCTAGTGCAAATGCTGGCATAGAGGCTAACAGAATGGATAAGCTTATTGAATCACAGCAAAACGCAGAGGAAATCAACTACAACAGGAATCAAGATGCACTCAAAAACAGTATTGACACTGTTGGGGCGTATTATAATGATTATCAGGCTGAAATAAATAGGCGAATGACTGCAAATCCTAACGACCCATTGATACCATATTTGCAAATGGCTAGACAGCAGAAATTAGAGCAAGAAAAAGCATCTAAAGAAGCTGAGCGAGTAGCAAAATCTAAAGCAGAATCAGAAACACAATCTGCACAAATTAAATATGCACAGGATTTATGGAACAATGCACTAGATTTATGGAAAATTCGTGGTATAGCTGATTCTAATATATCGAGCATCTTAGGCGTTCCAGCAGGCTCAAAGACTGCAGATTATAACCTTGCAAGCATAAAATCCAATTATGACGCCAATAAGCCTTACTATGCTCCTGCAAAGTCAAGTTCGAGTTCAAGTAGTTCAAGTGCTACGACTAATAAAAACGCATTAAGCAAAACAAATATAATTGACTACATCAACAGAAGTTTTAAAACTGACACTGGAATTGACCAAGGTAAAGTAAGACAATATTTGCAACAGCTAAAGGATTCCAATAGTGCTAATAGCAGTACGCTTTCAAGTGTAAAAAGCTTATACGGAATAACTGGAACTCTTTCAGATAAGACAACTAGTGAAATTTATAATGATTTTGTTTCAAGAGAAGGAAGAACTCCTGAAAAATGGATAAGTGACGCAAAGTCTTATGGGTTGCCAATATCGCAAGTAGGACAGACAATAGCGAACACGTTCGGCAATAGTGATTATACTGAAAAGCTATTAAAATTAATGGAAAATACATATAAATAGAATGGGGTGATAATATGTCACTTTACGATAAATATTCAAAGAAAACTGAAAAAGCTACACCTGTTATTAAGCCTAAATCACTTTATGAGAAATATTCTAATCCTAATCCTGTTAAATCTATGGTAGACAAAACACCTGTTAAAGACGTTATACCTAACTACTTAAACAGCGTAATAGCCCCAGAAGTAACATTACCAAAAGTATTAGCGGCAAAACCAATCGTTAAGAATTGGGATGCACAGGTTCAAGACCAAATTAAAAGAGATGAAGCGGATGCAAAGTATAAAGAATACCTAAAGAATAGACCATTCAAAGAAAAGATGGAATCATTCGCAGACAGGCAAACGCAAGTGGCTGGTAACTTTTCGGGTAATGGTGCAGACTTGGATAACCTACCTACTACAAGCAATCCTGTAGCCAACTTAGGAGCTGATATATTAGGATTTGTTCAAGCTGGCAGGCAAACAGGCGGTGAAAGCGTAGTAACGGCATTAGAAAGTGGAGCATCAAGAGTAACGGCAAACGCATTAGCGAAATTAGCACCTAAAATTACAAATAAAGTTGTTGCTAAATCTGCAAATTGGGCATTACCTAAATTTGTAGGCGGTACTGCTAGCATGGTTCCTATATCCGCAATTCAAGGAACTAGCGAAGGGCTAGAAGGTAAAGAACTAGCAAAGAAGATAGCAATAGAAGCACCTTTATATGGAGGAACAGGTAATTTAGTAATAAGAGGTGCATTAGCTGGTGCTGGTAAGATTAAAAAGGGTGCATCTAACGCATTAAATAAGTCGGTTGATAAAGTAATAGGCAAAGATATTTACAAAGGTTTAAGTGACGTTTCTGCTCAAGCACCTAAACAAATAAAACCAACCACAGGAGCATACAAACTCAAACCAATAGGCTACACGCAAGAGTTTAAGCCTGTTGAAACTACAGTTAATAAGGTTAGTACGGTTAGAAATAAGCCCGTTGGCGAAAACGATATTGTTTATCATGGTACCAATAAAGATTTCAAAGAATTTGATAAAGCTCAAAATAAACCAAATACTTTGTACGGCCCAGGATTCTATTTTACAGATTCATTAAAGTCGGCAGAAAATTATTCAACTACATATCGCGGCAATACTGGAAGTCCTAGAGTTATAAAAGCTAAATTAAGCCACGATAAATTATGGGATTACAATAATAATAAAATAACTCCACGACAGTTCGAAGAAGCATTCAATTATGAAGGAGATTATCCTAGAATTACAGAACCGACTAAGCTAGGTCAATTAAAAGGAATTAATGACATTGCAAGTGGATTAAAATCATTGGGATATGATGGATTTAAGATTGTTGAAAAAGATGGGTCTAAGACTTATGCTGTATTTAATCCAGAACAAATTAAGCAAATACCAGATGTTAATCGTCAATTTACTCCATCAACTACAGTACAAAAAGGATTACAGCCATACAATAAGCCAATATATCCAGAGTTAAAGTTGAGAGCCAAAGAACAGCCTATAGTGAAGCCTGAACCTTACAAGCTGCCAGACACCCAACCAGAACTACAACGAATATATGACGATATGGTAAGTAATCAATCTAAAGGCATGACTATAGATTTACAGCTATTTGCAGAATTAAAACGTAAATTAAGCCAGTTTAAGACTAATACAATAGCTAGATCAACAATGATACCTGATGATATTAAAACTAAACTCAACCCTAATGAATTTGACTACATACCAGAATCAAGCAAAGAATGGCAATCCAAAGCAGTTGAAAACGTAAGTAATGATATCAACGGAGTAATGGAACGGATAAAAGGTCAAAAGTCATTATCTGGTGGTATTGATGCACACGAGGGAGCAGTTGTTACATCTGCACTTTTAGAAGATGCAAAAATTACTGGTGATGTTACAAAGCTTCAGGACTGGTTAAAGACTATCTCAAGTAAGACCAGAGAAACAGCAAGAGCATTAAAAGGAACTGATACAGCGTGGGAAAAGAAATCTGCTGAAGGGGCTTTGACTGATGCACAGAGAGTAATTGATAAAGTTGACGATAATCTCAAAAAATCTAATCCAAGACTTTCTGACAAGATAGATAACGAAACAAAACAAGCTAAAGATGCTATAAACAAGGCTCAAAAAGATGCTGCTAAACAAGCTACTGAAGAACTATTACCAGAACAACTATTAGCAATCAAAGTATCTGGTACGCTAAAAGAACAAGGCAAAAGGCAAACAAACCCCATTAGTGATATGGTTGATGAACTTTTCAAGTCAGCTAAAGAATCACCATTGCCTGAACGAGCATTAGCAGTTAAGCGTAATCCTATTGAGTTTTTACGTCAAGCTATACAAAATAAATCACAATATGCTGATGTATGGCAAAAAGCACAGACGATAGTTAAAGATAAGTACGCTAGCAATCCAGAAATTACGCAAATTTTAGATGATTACTTTAACAAGGGAATAATACCTACCTATTCACAAAATACACTAAATAGAAGCGTACAAACAGGTATGAAGGGATTAGACCAGAAATTAATTGATATTGCTAAATCTTCAAAAGGTGATAAGGAACAAGCATTAAAAGAATTAACTGACCATCTTGCTACAGCAACAGGGGCAAAAGCTGGGGATGCTTTATTACTAGCACGAAAGATTCAAAGCAGATTTGACCAGCTAGTAAAAGAAAAAAGCGAATCATTACTAAAACAGATGTTTAGAGAAATACCCAAAAAAGGGCAAAAGTCAACTACTGATAAGGTTATGGAATTAATCAATCTCGGTGCTTATGATGATGCTGCAATAAGGGATTTGATAAAAGAAAAGAAAGGTTTGCCAACTCTAACTAAAGACGATGTTAAATATATAATCAAAAATATGGAACTAGCTAAAACATTACCTGAAGGAAGCTATCAACAAAGGTCGGCATATGGCAACGTATCGCAGTTAATAGCGGATAAAATACCATCAACTGTAATTGAAAAGTTTCAAGCAGTTCAAAGAATATCTATGTTGCTGAATCCTAAAACTACATTAGTTAGAAATCCTTTAGGTAATACTTTACTCAATACGCTTGAAGGTGTGAAGAATATTCCTGGTGCAGTGATTGATAAAACAGTTTCAAAGATCAGAGGAAGCGAAAGAACAACTATATTAGCACCTTTACTAAAAGGCAAAGAAGCCATAAAAGGAGCTAAACAAGGATTAAAAGAATGGGCATTAGATATAAAAACCGGAGTTAATACAAACCCAACTGGTGCAGGAGTTGAGCTACCTAACAAAGTTAAGATATTCAATGAAAATAATCCTAACCCATTTATACGAAGCGTAAACAAAGGAGCTAATAAAATCCATTCCGTCGTTGGAAATATGTTAAAGCTTGGTGACAGACCTTTTTATCAGGCGGCTTATAATAGCCGAATAGCCGAGCTAAAAAAAATCAAGGGTGTTTCGCAAGTAACACCAGAAATAGAAGAAATGGCAAGACTGCACGCACTTGAAAGGACATTCCAAAATGATAGTGAAATGTCTAAGATATTTATAAAAAGCAAAAAACTATCGGATAATACAGTTTTTCAACTTTTTGCTAATCTCGTTTTGCCTTTTGCTAAAACACCTGCAAACATACTTGATAAATTTATTGATTATTCACCAGCCGGGTCATTGAAGTCTGTTTATCACGTTGTATCTACAAAAGGGAAAGGAACATTCAACCAAAAATATTTTGTTGATACTCTTGCAAGAAGTTTAACCGGCACAGGGATGGCAGTAGTAGGCTATATGATGGCAGAAAAAGGACTTATTACTGGCAATAGAGATAAAAGCAGTAAGATTGAGGGTATAGAAACAGCGTTAGGCAAGCAGAATTACGCTTTCAAAATAGGTGATAAGTACATCACTTACGATTGGGCATTGCCGGCATCAGCTCCGATTGCATTAGGGGCAGATGTATATAATGCTGTGAAGAATAGAAAAGACGGTCAAAGTGCTGTACTAGAAGGTTCTGAAAGTGCAGTAAATTTGTTATTTAAGTCTACGGTACTACAAGGACCCGCTAAATTAATGAGTGGTTACAGTCCTGCTGTGAGCATAGCCAAAACTTTACTGGGTTCTACTACTCAAGCTACTCCAACAGTGGGCAAACAGATATCACAGTTAGTTGACCCATACGTTAGGGAAACTTATGACCCTAATCCCTTGAAACAAACCTTGAACAGAACTATTGCAAGATTACCTTATGCAAGCAAATCACTACCAGCTAAACAAGATGTATTCGGTAATGATGTGAAAGCGTTCCAGGGCAAAAATAATGTGTGGAATGTAATGTTTAATCCGGGATTTAATACAACATATAAGCCGGATGAAACACAAAAGGAAATCATCAGACTTTATAATGATTCTAAAATGACAGACCAGTTACCGCCAGTAGTTACAAAATATATACTCGAAACCAAGAAAAACCCAAGAGTTAACTTAACCGCTGATGAATATGTAAATTATCAAAAGCGAGTAGGTAAATTAATAACTAACGGTGACTCTAAATTAGGATTATTAGGTACTGCATCAATTATCTCTTCGCCAAATTATAAAAACTCTAACGATGAACAAAAAGCAAAGTATATTAGCAACATCGTAGAAAAATCAAAGAAAATTGCAAAAAATGAAATATTGGTTAAGATGGGTTTAGTACCCACAAAATAAGGTAGTGTAATCATAAGCACTACCCTATAAAAACCGCAAATTACCCCCATTTTAAGCCTTGTTTTTTTAGCTAAACTAAGCCAAACTTTAGCCTAAAACAGGGCTTTTTTATACCACAAAATAAAACTCACGGAGGTGCAAATGGAAGAAAAAGTATTGCAAATTATAGAGATTATGCGTGACGAATCCAAACGAAATAACGAGATAAACAAAAGGCTAGTAAACACCATTGTATTAATATCATCGGTTTGGGCTGTATGCATAATGGTACTTTGTGGGTTTTATTTTGTTAATACATATAGTTATGACCAAATGAACCAAGAACTTAAGCAAACAGATCAGACAGTCACACAAACCATAAAATAAGGAGGAATGAGAAATGATTCTTAAAAGAGGGAAACCAGCAAAGCCACCAAAGCCACCAAAACCACCAAAGCCAAGACCAAGGAGGGATATGTGATGGATGAAACATTAATCATAAGTCGATTTGAAAGGCTTGAAAAAGATGTAGAGAAGCTAAAAGATGCCAATAGTCAGGATTCATTAAAGCTAGTCAGAATTGAAGAACAGCTTAAAACATTAACAGAAAAGTTTGAAAGGCTAGAGGCACAAATAACACAATTACTGCAACAACCGCAAAAGCGTTGGGATTTAGTCACAGCATCAGTAGTGACGGCAGCTATATCAGCAGTAGTTGCTTTTTTTGCGGGCAAATTATTATAAGAAGGTGAAAATATGAGAATATACGTTAGCCCATCAACACAGGAACACAATATTGGCGTTGGAAATTATGGTACAGAAGAAACACGCATGAATGAGCTGTGTGACTATCTTATCCCAATGCTTAAAAAGAAATACATAGTATATAGGAATGATCGCACTATGACATTGAGCCAAGTTATACAAGATTCAAACAATAAAAATGTTGACTTACATATTGCGATACATTCAAATGCTTGCAATGGTAAAGCAAGAGGGTGTGAAGTATTGTATTGCTTATTATCATCTAAAGGGGCGAAGATTGCTAAGTGCATTTACGATGAGTTGGAATATTTAACTCCATCAAAGGATAGAGGAATAAAGCCAACTATAACGCTAGCTGAAGTAAGAAAAACTAAAGCTCCATCGGTAATAATCGAAGTAGCTTTCCATGACAATGCCAATGATGCTAAGTTCATAACTACACATAGGCAAGCATTGGCGAAAGCAATTTATAACGGAATAGTTAAATATTTGGAGGTATAAAAATGATAAACAGAATAAAAAACCCATTATTTATCATGGCTCTATCAGGATTGATTTACAACGCACTAAAATATTTCGGTATAAATATACCCGATGACGAATTTAGAACATTCGTAGATATTGTAAGCTACTTATTGCTGGGGGCTGGGGTATATACATCATATGAAAAATAGGGGAGATTATTCCTCCCCTTTCTTTCCTAATAATATTTCATAATTTTTTTGACTAAATAACAATTCTAATGCCTCATCGACTAGCTTCGATTGAGGTATTCTTGTTTTTTCTGATAATTTTAATAATTTATCACGTAATTCTTTATCAACCTTAGTCCCATATGGTACACGATAAGACATATTATTTTCATCTCCCAATAATAATATACTTGTATATTATTATTAATATAAGTTGAAATATGTATTGACATGTATTGACACGTATGGACTAAATAAATATACTGAAACAAAGAGAACCAAGAAAGGATTTACACATATGGGCTTTATATCAGGAACCATATTGGGAATTATAGTTGGAATATTCATAGGGATATGTTTTATTGGAGTATTAGTAGAAATATTTTCAGATAAAAAAGGAGTTTAATTGTTTTTTTATTTAATCCATAATACCTATTGAGATATCGGTCACATGAATAACCCATATTTATAATGGAAGGAAAATAAAACTTTAGGCATTTTGGTAACCATTGCAGATGCACTAGTAATCAAAATACTAAAAGTATCTTTCAAGTGTTATACTGCCACGGGTGACTATAACCTGTTTTATAAATATTCTTAATATTTGTTTCTGTTCTTCAGATGTTGAATTGTAAAATATGTTATCGAAGTCATTCATTATGCTTATAAGATATTCAATATTGCCTTGAGATTTCTTTGACATAGAAATATTTATGCTTAACTTATCTATTTCTTTATTCAGAACATTCCTCTGGCTTTCTAATTCTAATAATTTCTCTTCAACTTTTGCAATTAAAATACTGCTAGTACTTTTAGATAAATTGTCTATTAGGTTGCTAATATCCTTATCTATCTTGTATATGCTGTTTTGTATTCGCAGTTTTTCTTCTGCAAATTTGCTAGTCTTATCTATTGGTACAATATTTTTATTTATATACTTTTTTATATCCTTCTTTAATCCAATTAATACTCGTTTCTCAAGTTCATCTACCCTCATTGCAGTATTATCACAGACACAAGTTCCTTGGTGCAATTTTGCACCGCACTTAAAATACCTATAAGTAATATTTTCAGCTGGATATTTATCAGCACGTTTGCGGCTGTACATAAGAGATTGAGTTACTAACATGCCATATCCGCATATACCGCATTTAATTAAACCGCTTAATATAGATGTACCTTTGCCAGTTCGTGGAGCTACCGCTTTATTCTTACTCATTATCGTTTGTGCTTCAATCCACTTTTCGCCCGATATAATACCCTTATGTTCACCAACTATAATGTGATATTTGTCTTGTTTCTCTCCAGCTCCTTTTGTTCGTCCATAAAACATGCAACCGAGAGAACCATCAAAATCCGTTATATCATTGACTATATTAATGCCTGTATCAGTAAAATAATTGTACACATCTGGCGTATTTGTGGCGTATAGAACATTCCTTAACACGCATGATAAAGTCTTTTGTGTCCAATTGGATCCTTTTTTAGTTTTTATGCCGGAACCGTTGAGGTCAGCAACAACTTTTCTTACGCTTTTACTATTCAGGTACATATCGAATATTTTATTTATTATTATTGATTCGTCAGAGTCCACAACTAATACTGATTTCTCTTTTCCGGATTCCGTTATCTTTGAAGATTCATAACCAAACGGAACGGGACCTCCTGTCCATCTACCTAATTTAGCCCTATAATAGCAATTGTCCTTTATACGCTCCGCAATAGTTTCACGCTCAAGTTGAGCGAATACCATTACGATCATAACCATAGCCCTGCCCATCGGCGTAGACGTGTCGAAATTCTCGCTAACAGATATAAAGTCCACTCCATGTTTCTCGAACAGAGTAATAAGGCTTCCAAAATCGGCTATATTTCGGGATATTCTATCAAGCCTATATGTTATTATAGTTTTAATCTTCCCATCTTTTACATCATCCAACAGACGTTCAAAGTCAGGGCGGCGTATATCCTTACCCGAATATCCAGCGTCTTTGTAGACCTCATATCCTAAGCCTTTATAATTACAATACTGTATACACTTTTCTGCCTGTGCGTCAATTGAAAGGCTGTCACGTTTCTCAATTGATTGACGGCAATACACGCCTGCTACACTCAATTCCTAGTCCTCCTATTGTTGCAAACTGTCGAAAAAACGATGTAAATTGCAAATTCAAAGTTGTTTACATCAAAAATCATACGACTTACTACGAGTTGACTATTGTCAACAATCCATCTATATAATAAATCACATAATATATTATAACAACTTACAACAATACCATATGTTTACTGGGTTTGACCTTTGAATGCGGATATACTAAAAGTAATGTCTTAATTCAAAAGGTGACTTTATGATAACATTTTTCATCAAAGAAAAAAGGATAGAAAAAAATTTATCACCAGCGGAGCTATCAGTATTATCTGGTATAAGTAAGTCGCACATTTCGTTGATTGAAGCTGGCAAAAGAACACCAAGCTTGGATAAAATCCATTACATTGCAAGGGCATTAAATTGTCCTATTTCAGAACTATACAAATTTAGTCCATAGGGGGGGGTCATTATGAAAGTTGTCTATGTTCATATGGGGGATAAATACATATTTTACGTAATAATTAAAGGAGTTAAATATATAAATCTTGATTACGAAGTCACATAATAAGAGGAGTTTATCTCCTCTTATATATAATCATTCTCCATCGTTTAGGGAGTTCATATATTATGTATATTAGTGCTTTAATTATTTTCACCATCAACACCCATAGCTTTTCTTTCTAAAATATTGCCAACTCTAATAAGGGCAAACAATCCAAGAATTTGCATAATAACATAATAAATTCCGTGTAGTTCATAATTGAATATTACATCATATATTTTGGCTAAAAACATTGTTAAATTAATAAAACCAACAAAAATTGTTATGAAAAATAATGTTATACATATATTATCTAAAATTTTATTCCAGACCATTATCCCCCACACCTCACACATTATTTCCCGATAAATATGTTTACGGTTTGCACACTTTACAAGGCACATATCCCTTTGTCTCTGCATCTTCTTTACTACTAAACCATACTTCATTCTCAGGGCTTATTCTTTCAGCCCATACACATTCTGGCTTATGATATTTGTTTGAATGAGAGCTACCGACATAAACCTTTTGGTTGGTGTCAACAATATGGTTGGTTGGGATTGTGCTACAACCTACTAGCATAAAGGATAGGCATAGGATCATAAATAGCTTTTTCATAATCCTATATCTTCATTTTCTGATTTTTCAATTAATCGCTGATTTGATTCCTCAATAGTTTTAATTCTACCATGATCTATAAACAACATAATCCCAAAATACATACAGCCTATGAAAACCAAAAATATTATAAAGCAATCCCAATTAAACCAAATGCCTTCTCTAAAATAAAATACAAGTTCTACTGCAGCTAAAATAGATATTAATATGCTAAATATTCCTGTTATAATTTCTTTAAAACTAGGGACACAAGTAAAAATTATGTATAAAAATCCAGCAATACTAGCATATTGTATTAATGTTTTTGCCATTCCGCTGTCAGCGTTATATCCATAATAGTTAATTAAAAGGCTTGCTAAAAGCGTGAAAACAACAGAAGCTATTATACTTAATGGTAATGCACTTATCCATCTTAACCAATTAGGCCATTTGTAAAAAATCCAATCTTTATCATCCATACTACACCTCTTATATTTATTTCCCGATTAAATATGCTTTACTCCTTCTCTAAACTCTCTATTAACCTAAGTATTGCATCTTTTTGCTCTTTAGGAAGTCCTTTTATTTTCTTTGACATCGCTATTTCTTCTACCTCCAATTTACGCAGGTCTTCTGGTATTTCTTCATCTTTTATTATTTTCATTTCTTCGTCTCGCTTGCGAATATCACTACGCCCGAGAATATAATCAACGGAAACATCGAATAAATCTGCTAATTTCCAAAGAGTTTCTTTATCGGGGTCTCTTTTATTTGTTTCATATAAAGATATAGCAGTTTTGCCTAAATTAAAGTTCTTTCCTAGTTCCGTTTGAGATATTCCTTTTTCGGTTCGTAAAATCTTTAATCGTTCTCCAAATGTCAACTTTTTCACCTCATAACCATAATATAGTTTCTATTTGCAAACTTCTACAATGTTGTCAATTTGAAATAATGATTTATAAAAATAGGACTGTAGTCCTAATAAAAAATCTTGACGTTTTCAAAATGATAACATATAATGTCGTTGTAAGGTTGCCGAAATGAAAACAAAAGGAGGTGCTAATATGAAATCATTAAAGCAGTTAAGAGAAGAAAAAAAACTTTCTCAGGACTTTATAGCAAATAAAATTGGAATATCAAAGCCTCACTATTGTAATATCGAAAATGGCAAACGTACTTTATCTTACGAGAGAGCTTGTTCTATAGCAAAAATACTTGGAGTTAAAATAACTGATTTTTTTTGGCAACGAAGTCCACAAATTGAAAACGTATCCTAAATTAAGCATCATCCCCTACACAAAGTAGGGGCTACATACAAACGTATTCATTTATCAAGCAGCAATAACCTACACATTATATCAGCTTTTATGACAACGGTCAACTAAAAAATGGAAAGGAAGTGATACGGATGGCAAAAAAGCAAGAACGAACATTAATAATAATCAACCACAATGACACGTCACGAATACCTGAATATGCAAAGATAGCTTATCAAGTAGCACTAAGGATTATAGCGAAGGAAGAAGCTGAAAAGGAGGCTAAGACATGACGCTACACCAGCAGTTGGAAGAATATAGAATGTTGATAGTAAAACAAAAGAAGCTACTAGAAGACCTCACAGGAGCATGTACAAGACTAACGCAAGGCACATACATTTATAAGTTATACAAAATTGAACAGGAGTTACTTGAGCAGATAGAAAAGGAAAAAGCCTCCTGACAGAGGCACAAAGAAAAATATTGATATGTGCATATTAGCACATTAATGGAGGGAATGCAAATGGAAGAATTACAAACAACTAACAGTTTATCAATTATAGAGAATGTCAATTTAAATCAGGTTCAATCGACTATATCAAAAATACTACAGTTTCAAACAATAGTACAAAGCACATTAAAAGATGGTCACGATTACGGCAAGGTTCCCGGGTGTGGCAATAAACCAACACTATTAAAGCCCGGAGCAGAGAAAATATTAATGCTTCTTGGATTGACATCGGAATATGACATCATCGAAAAAATACAGGATTACGAAAAAGGCTTCTTCGCCTTTACAGTAAAGTGCAAACTATCCAAAAATGGTCAGACAATAACTGAAGGTTTAGGACATTGCAACAGTATGGAAAAGAAATACGCTTCCGAGAAAGTTGATGTATACACAATTGCAAATACTTGTTTGAAGATGGCAAAGAAAAGGAGTCAAGTAGATGCAAGCCTAACAGTTGCAAGCCTTTCGGAAATATTTACTCAGGACATCGAAGACATGGGCAAGGTTGACCAAAGCGAAAAGATAGAAAACATGAGCCTTGAAGATGCAAGTAATTTTAAAATAACATTCGGCAAAAACAAAGGCAAGACACTAGGAGAACTATATAAAACTGATATGGGATGGATTGAATGGTACATGAATAAATGCGACAAGCAAGACCCTGTAATAGTAAAAGCAATACAAATACTAATAGATGCAGTAAAAAATAAAAAGAACGTAGATAAATCAACAGGGGAAATAGTTGAAGCAGAAGTAATCGAACCAGAAGAAGATGAGTTTACCAAGGCAATGAAAAACGAGGTGGCGTAATGGAACAACAAGCTAATTATATCTTAGGCATAAGAGAGCAAGACCGCCAAGACATGGACCTAGAATTACAACTATTAACAGACAATAAAACGCCAGACTACGTAAAAGCATGGGAAGAAAAGTGTAACGAGAGTGCAGACCAATTAACTTTTTAAGCCTCCTACAAAATACAAATAAGGGATTGAGCGTGGGAATCAGAACTCACGTATCAATCGAGAGAAGGGGAATGGATATGTGGATAACATCTAAACCACTTACAAAGAGCGAAATAATACAAGCTTTAGACAAAGGTAAAACATTAGTAGCAGATATAGACGCCGAAGCAAGCAAGATATATGGCAGATCGTACCAAATCAAGTATACAGATACAAACGGTAAATCAACTTATGAGATTACACCGTTGTCAGAAAGAATATTAACAATGATGGATGATATAGCAGACGAGTGGAGGGTAAAGGGATGAAATTTGATATTACATATAGGGCAAGATTAAATCCAATTAAAAAAGTGAAATTTATATCTGCTGGTGGAGCTGATTGCCAAATTTTCTTTGATAACGTTAGAGATATAGTTTTAGAAATTGACGATGGATACGCTTCGTTTAGTCCTCAATCTGCAATCGATCTAGGCGAAATGTTAATAAAGCTAGGTAAGCAAGAGTTGGAGGACAACACAAATGGATGAGTGTATAAGATATCTAATCATACTAGCACTATCCACAGCAGGGCTATTTATAGGCATAATTTTGTGTTTAGGTATAGCAAGCATAATAAATATCAAATACAAGTTTCGTGAGGAATGGGTGGCAAAACAGAAGCCACAGCGTAAAGCATATGACCAATGTGCATGGGGGTAATGATGATGGATATTACATATACCCAAATAAGCCATATGAAGCATGCAATATGTCAAGCTTGGAGGAAGATAAACAAGTGCCAGAAATTGAGTTAAGACCAATAAAATTAAGTCATGAAGAAATTGAATTTTTATTAAGATTTTATTTTTTAATTAAAAATAATAAATCCATAAGGGTTGAAATAAAAAGTGAGCATAAAGAAGTAGTAAAAAGCATTGAAGAAAAAGTAAGAATATTTGACGGAGAAAAATAAAATGAACAAATATAGAGATTAAATAAACATATCAGGCGGTGGTGTAACAGTAGCATGTACCTTGGGTGAAAGCATTAAGAGATAAGTATCAAGAGTAGGGGGAATAGATATGTTAAAGAAATTAATTAACTGGTTTATAAACAACTTTGTTTGTAGGCATAAAGGACATGATTTTGAGATATACAGTCATATGCCTAAAGGCGGTTATTATCCTTATGACATGGAGCAAGCAGGATATTGCAAAAGATGCGGATTTGATACGCACAAGTAATTTTTTTACAGCATAAAAATGAGCATAGATTACCAGTATTAGTATATCCAAACAAATAACAAATATGCATGGGAGGTAAATAAAATGAGTTTTTCAATACCGGACAAAATTTGTGACGATGATGATATTGTCGATTTGCTTAATTTAATCAAACAACTACAGGCTGAACGTGACAAATATAAAGAGGCTTTGGAAATGGCGTGGGAAATATTAGACAGCATAGAAACAGACTTAGTAAGAACTAAAGTTAAAGAAGCACTAGGCAAATAACATTTTGGGCGGTGGCGGAAAGCATACGCAGGCTCTTTGGCATTAGTCTGGTACAACAAAAGCCTAGTACCATGTAGGTTAAAATCCTACCCGCCCAACCAATAACAAATGATGTGAGGTAACTATATGGCAGACAAAAGCGAGGTGAACTAGATTGAACTACATACAAGAATTGAATGAGTTTAGGAATTGGGCTTTGTTAAACAACCTTTCCACATCAGAAATAGTTACTTTATTTGCTCTTTATCAAATAAATAATATGTCTAATTGGACTAAATGGTTTTCTGTGCCTAATTCAACTTTTCAATCACTTACAGGTTTATCTAGAGAAAGTATTAATCAGGCTCGTAATAAACTGAAGCAAAGGAAGAGAATAGATTTTATACAAGGTAAGTTAACCATAGCAGCAAAATATAAAATTAATTACTTTGCATATGATATTTCGGACATAGAGGTTGACAAGGAAGTTGATAAAGAAGTTGACATAGAGGTTGACAAGGAAGTTGACGTATTGCTTCCACATACTAAAACAAACAATACAAACAATACAAACAAACAAGAAAAATATAAAAAAGAAAATACTAAAAAATTTGTACCTCCAACTATCGAAGAAGTAAAAAATTACTGCTTAGAAAGAAAAAATGCAGTAGATGCAGATAAATGGGTTAATTATTATACGTCTAATGGCTGGAAGGTCGGTAAAAATCCAATGAAAGATTGGGAAGCAGCGGTAAGGACTTGGGAAGGGACAGACAAGCCTAAGCAAACATATCAGCCACAAAAGACAGTTAGAGATCAGAATATTGACACAATGCAGGAGTGGTTATCCGAAAGGAGGGCTCAAGGAATTGAAGGATAATGAATTACTTACAGTATTAGCAATACTAGACACTAATTACAGAGTTAAGACAATGCCAAAAGAGCAAATAGCCATATGGTATGAGCTACTTAAAGACATAGACTACAGCATTATAAACAAGGCAGTACAAAAAATAATGCTAACATCAAAGTTTTACCCAACAATAGCGGAGATCAGAAGTAATTGTTTAGAGCTCGTACAAGGGCACAAGAAGTCAGGAATGGAAGCGTGGGGGATATTTAGACAATATGTAAACCTATACAGCACATCGGATGATTACCAAAGACTTAAGAAAGACCATCCAGACGTATACGACCTTGTAAAATCAGTTGGAGGCAGAGAGTTGTTAATGGGTAATGCAAGCTTTGTAAGACCAGAATTTGAACGAATGTACAACGAACACAGAGAAGTATTAATCAATCGACAACTACTACCTACTGAATTTAGGCGAGATATAGACAAGCTAAGAAGCACAGTATATGCACAACTAGAAGCTGGCGAAATGGCAGAGGCATATTAGCGGATTTTACAAGAACATGAAGAAAGCGGAGGGGTGAGGATATGGAGAAAGGTTTACGATTAACAACAGAAGAAGTTAAGGCTGTGATTGACGGCAGGAAAAGCATGAAAAGAATGATTATAAAATCACATGGAAATACTCCAAAGTTTTACGACAGAGATAAATATTATAAATTAGTAAATGGACTTAATAACAAATTAGGATTGTTTGCAGGATTTTACAAAGATAGTGATGTTTTTACATACGAAGGCAAGGAAATGATTGATGCTATATATTTTAAATCTCCTTACCAAGTTGGGGATATGCTCTATGTTAGGGAAACGTGGTGTAAATTATCGAAACTAGACATTAATGACCAAGTCATTGAAGGAACGGAAAACTATTATTATCGAGCAGACGGATACAACCCAACGCCATTTAATCATTTTCCAGATGCTGATGGATTTAGCGGAAAAGATTGCCCTACATGGAAACCATCAGTCTACATGCCAAAGGAAGCGGCAAGGATATGGCTGAAAGTCACTGATGTCAGAGTGGAACGGTTACAGGATATAAGAGGTTCTGACGTTATCAATGAAGGCGTATGCGATGCTTATGAAAAGTATGAAAACCTAATACCAAAATTTAAGGCATTCTGGGATTCAATTTATGCACCAAAAGGATATGTATACATAGGCGGAAACGCTGACTGTTGGGACGCTAACCCTAATGTATTCGTAAGCTCATTCGAAAGGATAAACAAGCCATGTGGACAATAAATCCTGAAAGATGCCAAAACTGCCGACATTGGGTAGATAGAGTATGCAAGTTATTGGGATATAGAGTACCGGGGCTTGAATCCTGCGAGAAATTTACTAAGAGTGAGGTGAGGTAATGGCTAGACTACATAGATTTAACCTAGTAAACAACATATGCTCCCCGGGACTAAACACACATTGCGAATCTAATGTTGATTTAACAGGAAAAACATATCAGATGACGCCGGAGGAACTAGCGAAATATAAAACAACACCATACAAAAAGCCAGTGTATATAGACACATATGTAGCCCACGATAAGGCAAGTGAGAGAGTTAAAAAGGCATGGGCAAGAAGAAAAGCACAGGGGGAATTAGCATGAAAAAATACATATTAGAAATAACTGAAACTGAAAATGGGTTAAAAATGAAAGGCGAATGTAATGGATTTAATGCATTTGAGCTAGTTGGATTTTTATCGCATAAAATTGAAGACATAATGAGACAAATAAGAGGCGAAATAAGACCTAATATGGTGAGGGACTTTATAGAGCAACAATGGGAAGAAATAACAAACGGTAATGATATTTATTAGGGGAGGTATTGGAGATGAGTTGTAAATGGTGCAAGGGGATTACATATTGGGACCATGACACTGAAGAAGTCCATATCCATGTACATGTAAAGACTAAAGAAATTTGGGTATATTCGCCACCGCAATGCTCTGATATTGATGTAAGTATGCCAATAAAATACTGCCCTATGTGTGGCGAAAATTTGGAGGTAAACAGTAATGGAGATAATGGATAAGCTAAGAGAAAATATAAATCATTTAGGCAAAAAAGGAATGTTGACTTCTACCCAAGCAAGTATATTGAGGCGAGAATATAACGAAGCAGAAACAGAACTTACTACACTTATACAGCAAAAGGATAAAGAGATCGCAGGATTACGTAAAGCGTTGATATGCCGAATGGAGGAAATAGTAACCCAACAGCAGACAATAGAGAGCTTAAATACACTTATACATCAAAAGGATGAAGAGATAGCAAGACAAGAAGCAATATGTTTAAAAATAATAGCCGAAAAAGATGCTGAACTAGCAATGCATAAGCAGGAAGCAGAGAAGATTAAAGATGTTTGTTATGAAATTGCACAATATAGTAAATGTAATAAGCACGATAAATATTGTCCTGCTACGTGCCCAAAATATAAAGATACAAAGGGGGAGAAATAGAATGAGCATAGTTATGGGAGTAGGGAAGGACGCACCAATAATAACTAATAAGTCTGGTGGAAAACAAAGTGCAGTAAATTATAGATTTGACTTAATAGATACAGACGCAATATTTGAGCTAACTAAAATTTTAAGCGAAGGTGCTAATAAATACGGTGAGTGGAATTGGAAGAAGATAAACCGACAAGACCATATTAACCACGCTTTAATACATTTATATGCTTATATGGCAGGAGATACGCAAGACGATCACTTAGGACATGCATTTTGTAGGATAATGTTTGCGCTAGGGACGGAGGATAATCAATAATGAGGTGCAATATGGAAAAAGAATGTTATGTATGTAGCACAACATTAAATCTCCATAAGCACCATGTGTTCGGTGGCGCAAATCGCAAATGGTCAGAAAAATACAAGCTATACGTTTACCTTTGCGCCTATCATCACAACATGAGTAATGATGGAGTACATTTTAACAAAGATTTAATGGATAGTCTACATAGAGAGTTTCAACAGATATTTGAAAAATTATACAGTAAAGATCAATTTGTAAAAATATTCGGAAGAAATTATTTAGATGGTGAGGTGTCAGCATGATATTAGCAATAGACCCGGGATGTACAGAGTCGGCATATGTAATACTGGATGAAAACTTGAAGCCTATAGAATTTAAAAAAGTATTAAACCAACATTTAGAAGCAATTATAGTTGGAGCTCTTTATAATAAAGATTTTAAATATTTCGCAATAGAGATGGTAGCTAGTTATGGCATGGCAGTAGGCAAGGAAGTATTTGATACAGTGTTTTGGATAGGTAGATTTTGGGAAATAGTTAGCCATTGGTCAAAAGGAGAAGTAACAAAAACAATGATATATCGCAAGGATGAAAAGATAAATCTATGCCAAAGCATGAAAGCCAAAGATGGCAACATAAGACAGGCGTTAATAGATAGATTCGGAGAAGTTGGAGTAAAAAAGAATCCCGGATGGTTTTACGGAGTAAGTAAAGATGTATGGTCAGCAATAGCGGTAGGGGTAACTTACTCAGATATGTATTTGAAGGATAAACAGCAGATTATATAAGGGGGATAGATAACATGAAACAGTGTATTACATGGGATCAATTTAGCGAAGTAACAAAAGAGCAACGCAGAAAATTAGAGGATGATACAGATTCGATATTTAGCAGAGCTGAATGCTTTAATATAGGCAGGATGATAGAGATATTAGAAGACAAAATATTCGGGATCGAACTAATCGGGGATGGCTGGCAAATAGAAATGTACAAAGATGCAAGTTGCGTTTATTACGTAGAAAAAGAATTATGCGATGCACTGTGGACGGCAATAAAACAAGTATTGGAGGGCTAAACAATGGATAAAACAGAGCTAGAAAAAGCACAAGAACTAAACAAGAGAGCGTTGGACTGCTTGACTGATACAGTAGACTTAATAAAATCATTAGTAGACGGAGAAAAAGATGCTGTAAGCAATGCAAAGATGTGGCTGGCTGGATATCAGAGCTATATAGATAAGCAGGAGGGCTAAGAGTATGCGTATACCTTGCGTTATAGACACATTTAGAAGACAAAAAAACTGCTTAAAGATAGTATTTACTATAGATGATAAGGATTCGGAAGACTTTTTAAAAAATATTAATGGATTTATGAAAATGCCTTTGACAATCGAAATATTGACCGATTTACCGAAGCAAATTGAAATAATGAATCAGATCACACCAGACCAAAGAAAGAAGATATATGCAATCATAAAAGACATTGCAGAGTACTCAGGAGAAGATACAGAAAGCCAAAAACAAACAATGAAGCTTGCATATTGCGGAGTGAGAGAAATAGAAATATTCAGCTTATCGGATTGTAAAGCAGAAGTAGCGGGGGATTTCATTAATTGGCTTATAGAATTTTGCTTTGAACATGATGTACCACTATCAGAGAACCCTACAACAGGTAATAGCGATATAGAAGCAATTATTAGAATGTGCATAAAGAAACAAAAGTGTTGTGTGTGTAGTGAAGCAGGAAAAGCCTACAGCATGAAAGATGGCAAGCAAATACCTTTATGCGATATACACAAAACAAAGATGGTCAATGATGGCAAGGACAAGTTCTGTGAAACATTTCATGTGATGGCAGTATAAACAAAAGTAAAATTGGGGGTTGAATATGACTATAGAACAAAAGTTGATTTTATACCCAGATATACCGCAAGAGATACAAAGGCTAAATAAAGACCTAAACGATATAAACAGTTACAAGGATGAGACTAGAGATATGTTACAGGCTCAACACCTGTCAGACATGCCAAAGGGTGGGGACATAAGTAACCCAACCTTGACAGCAACAATACAGTTAATAGATAGATACGGCGAGCATACATTGCATATAATTGACCAGATAAACGAGTATATGGACGTAAAAGAGGAAGTAGACAGTGCGTGGATGGTATTAGAAAGGGACGAGAAAAGAGTGCTAGAATTGAGGTATTTTGACCGCATGAGGTGGGATTGGATCCCTGCTAAGATGCACTATAGTAGGAGAGAGTGTTTTAGGGTACACAATGATGCAATAAAAAAGATAAAACAAAACACTAAAACAAACATGGCACTAAATGGCACTTTATATATGCAATAATGATATTGTCTTTAAAGTTTAAAACGGTAGTTAATTTTTTATACTCGTTTAGCAGTAAAATTGCGCAAGTCGGGTGCATCGAAAAGGGTGCATCCCCAACTGTGCAATAAAAACAAAACGGTTACACCGAGCCTTAAAAAAATCGGTGATGCATACTATACAAAAAGCCTAGTACTAGTAAAAGTATTAGGCTTTTTTAATGCTTGTCTACCATGAGTAGAAAAAGAATCCTGTTTTTGCATAGCGATTACGGGTTTTGTTATTTATAGTCCCAATCCCCCGGGGCTATTTTTGTTGTGTGCTGGATATGGTGCCAGAGGGTAAGTACATATCGTAAACGGTAGGGCGGGACCGGATATGTTAAGTAAATATGCCTAGTAGCGTATGGAGGAGCAACTCCCAGTAAGGAAACAACGAGGGTTCGAATCCCTCTCTAGGCATTATTTATTTTAGAGGGTGATTATTATTAAATTAGATAAGAGTAATGATCTAAAAGTAACATACGTACGTAAAAATGGACCTGTTGTAGTATTTGTATTAGAACAGGAGCAAATAGACATATTGTTTGCAGATGTAAAGCCGGATCGAGAATAGTATGCATATATAGGCAAGTAAAAATAATCCAAAAATAATTTAAAATAACAGTTGACATACCCAAGTACTTGGGTTTATACTAAGATTGTGGACGGGAGATATAAGGCTCCGCACAGTGGAGGTATGATATGGCTAAAATAGTTTATACAACAAAAGAGGAGGCAATGCAAAATATAAGCAAAACAAACAGCAAAGCAGCAGCAAAACAAACAGAAATGATAAATGACATGTACGGAGTAGGGCTTACAGTATCACAAAACGACTTAGACAATATAGAGCATGATTATCACAAAGACGCAATGCGACAAGCAATGTCATATTAGGGGGTGATAATTATGATAACAAGCACAAGACAATATAAAGACCTAACAGTAATTCGCGAGGAAAACATACAATGTGGAGCAGATTGGAAAGAACGTATGGAAGCAGGTAAGACAGCAGGAGAGCTAGTAAACACGGTAAAAGTCGAAAGAAGATTATCAACGCACACTGAAATAATAATGCCGTACGAACCTCTATTTAAAGAGGCGGTTGAAGCAACAATGGAGCTAACAGCAAGCGAGATAGGCAAAATGGGAGGCAGTGCAAAGACAGAGGCAAAGACAGCAGCAGCCAGGGCAAACGGTAAAAAGGGTGGCAGACCTAGAAGGGATGTGAAATGCTATGAGCAATAAAATAATAAAAAATAAAATGATAGAGCTATATACAAATGTTGGCGATAGCGTTTATTTCATAGAGTTTCCAAAAAGTGCTAATATAACCAACAATGAAAAACCATATATACAGAAAGCTACTGTTAATAAAGTCGAATATTCGAACCATAAAGGATACGAGAGGTTTAGGGTAGATTTTGAATTTAAAAACAAATATGGTTACATGGAGTACAGATGGTTTATATGGGCAGATAACTTTTTGTACACATCGAAAGAAGATGCAGAGAATAAATTACAAGAGGTGATATAATGCCTCGTATATATACAGAGATAAGAATAGATCACGATACGATAGAGGAAAAACAAGAGTTTGAAAAAGAGTTTGACAAGATATTAAAACACTATAAATATAAAAGTAGAATAGAATGGATAAGGGAACAGATAAGAGAATTGTTCAAGTATTACAACGAGAGCTGAAAGGCTCTTTTTTGTTATATATAATCAGGTAAGGACATCAATGTCCCTAGCAAATACAAGGAGATAAATATGAATAATCAAATTGAAAACAACTTTAAATATCATTCGCCCAAAGAGGGGCAACCAGAAAAGTATACAGCATTAAGAGATAAGGCAAAAGAATTAGCAAATTTAATTGATGCGTTATGCCCGGAGAGCAGGGAAAAAGCAGTAGCTATGACAGAGCTAGAAACCGCAGTAATGTGGGCAAACGCAAGTATATCAAGAAATTAAATAAATTTTAAAATACCCCTTGACATGTACTGTATATTGCAGTACAATAGTATTAAGATAACAAGTTGAGAGGGGATAATAAAAATGATGAAATTTGAAATGAATGGTATTGCTTATACCACAGACGAAGAAACATTGAACGTATTAAGGAGTATAATGCCATCAGCAAAGGATAATAAAGACTATTCAGCAGTAGCATCAGTAATGACTTTAGGACTAAAGTATGGCAGAATAGTAGAATTGGGGGTGATTTAATGGTCACCTCTTTGAAGGAAAGTAAACCGAAAGCAATAAAAGAACATATTTGCAGTTATTGTGGCAAATTAATAATAAAAGGCGAGACTTATAATAATGCTTTTTACGTTGATGGTAATGACATTTGGCAATGGAAAAGCCACATATCATGTCAGGACTTAGTAAATAAATTTGCATCTAGGGAATACCAATGCTTAGATAGAGATGAACCAGTTGGTGAAAATGAATTTTATGAATCATGTAATTTATTTTGCAGAGAAAACATCTGTGAAAAGTGTGAAAAATGGGATAACAATAATAACGAATGTTTAGAAGATAAAGCATATTGTTTAGACAAAATTAAACATAGTGTATTGAAGGGGGATAAATAATGCCATCCTCTAAAAATGGTCAATCAAGCATCACAATAAGATGCACACAACAAGAGCATGACAATATAGAGCGTAAAGCAAAGCAACAAGGCATGAGCATAAGTGAGTATATAAGATTTGTAAGTCTAAATGCAGAGATAGAGGTAAAAGCCAAAGAGAGCTGAAAGGCTCTTTTTATGTTATATATATAATCAGGTACCGACATTAATGTCGGGAGCAAACATGGGAACCTTAGATAGGTCAGCGTAATCGAGTATCTAGAGCTATGATTACAATGCTGTTATCGGTGCAAATCCGAGTAATTCCCACCAATAATATAGATGGGTAGGTGAATACAATGGCAAACAAGGGGTTGACAATTAAACAAGAGAGATACGCTCAAAACTTATTTGCCGGGATGAGCCAGCGTGAGGCGTATAAAGACGCATATAATTGCAATAAGATGATGAATAAGACAATAGACGAAAATGCAAGCAGATTGTTTAACGATAGCAAGGTATCAGCAAGGATCGAAGAATTGACCGAAGAACTGAAGCAAAAGAACATGTTAACAGTACAAAAGGTAGTCGACGAGCTGTCACACATAGCATTTGATGATATAAGTAACTACTTATCGTACAGGACGGAGAAAACAGTCGTAGGGCGTGATGAGCTAGGCAATCCTATAACGGATTATAAAACTATTATTGACTTAAAAGATAGCAACACAATAGATACGCGTAATATATCGGAGGTATCAATGGGACCTAACGGTACATTTAAATTTAAACAGTATTGCAAAGATAACGCACTGGTACAGTTAGGCAAGCATTTAGGCATGTTTACGGACAATGTAAAGCTCTCTGGAGGTACCACAAATACTAATTACAACTACGATGTAGACATAGACCTGTTTAAGTCTAAAGCAACGCCTGACGAGTTGGCAAATGCCGAAAGGTTAACATATGCAGAGATACAGGCAATAATAAAACGGTGAAATATTTTTGATTGCCCCATTGACACTAGTACTGTACTAGTGATATATTTGTATTATCAAATACGAGAGGGGATAATAATATGATAACGATTGAAAACTTTGACGAAATTACAAACAACTTACCTAAGCGTGAAGAATTATTTATAATAAAAAAAGGCAAACGAACTGCAATGTATAAAGTATGCGAAAATAAAGATTTTGGATGTTTGCATGTAGTAAGGTGCGAAAATCTTGGCTTATCAATGGCAGGAACTTATATTAATAAAGAAACTCCAATGGGTGGCGGTGGAAAATCGATAGAAAAACTAGTAAAAAGTGCCTATGATCATACTTGAGAAGGTGGGATAATAAATGCCACGCGAACAAAAAACAACACAAACTGGAATAAGCTTTTTAGTTGATAATAAAATACACAAAGAACTCACACAAAAAGCCAAGGATAACAATATGTCTTTGGCTAATTACCTTGTATTTTGCGGATTGCATGCCAAAATTAATGTGGAGGTGCAAAACGATGTTTCCGTACCACGGTAGACTAAAACAACTACTACGCACAGAACCGTACATAGTAGCCAAAGGCGAGAAACCTTTCGCCTTTAGGTTTATATTCACGCAGCTAGGCAAGAGTATACCTATAAGAGAGCATAGAGTGGCAGAGTATAGGGAGTATATAGAGGGAGAAGTAAATGGATAAAGAAGAAATCGAAGTGCTTTTTGCATCAATAGATTCGCACATGACAGAATTATTTCACAGCGGGTTGACTGGCAAGCAGATTGCATTAGTCCAAACTATAAGCAAGGATATGGCAAAACTATATAATTTATTAAGCATAGAGGGGGATAAGTAAATGGATATAGTCGAAAGATACGACGAAGAAGTAACGGTTACTTTATCAACTGGAGAAAAAACAAGGTTTTGGGTGATGGGATTAAGTGATGCCGAATACATACGCAGAGCAAAAGAAATAAAACGGCTATCTTGCAAGTAAAGCCTATAAGCATAGAGGGGGGAGTAAGAATGGCTGGGACAAAGATATCTGAACTAGAGAGAGCTGTTAGACAAGCAGCATACGTGTGTAGCGTAACAAACAACGACCAGACTAGAGACAATTACGACAAGCTAGATGCAGAGTTGCAAAAGGCAATATTAGAGCAAACTAAGCCTTTAAGCATAGAGGGGGAGTAAGAGTGGATGTAGTAGACGTATTCGAAGCAAGCATACTGCAACATGGCAAAGTAAATATAAACCAAGGAGAGTTTAGACGGATATTACTGTCGGACTATCCTTATTATTATGACTATCCTAAAAATCACAAAATGATGATATTAAATAAGTTTGTTAATAACGTAAATACGTTTTATAAATTTGTAGAGAGCAAAAACCCTAAAAAGTTAATTGCTAAATAGGGCCTATAAGCATAGAGGGGGAGTAAGAGTGAGCGAAGAACCAATAATTTACACAGAAGAATATGTTATAATGTTGCAAGAAAAAATAAAAGAGTTAGAATTTTATAAGATTATCGGAGAAGAATATAAAAAACTTTACGATGCATCAAGCACATTGCTTAGCAAGTATTATAATGCCAAAGTATGACCCTATATAAGCAATAATGTGGTGGCGGAATAGGTAGACGATAATCAGATATAAGAGAGAGCAAGCGTATAAATCGAGGGTTGGTGTAACGATAGCACTAGCAGGAGTGGCTTGCTCGGTAGTAGTTTAATTCTACTACCCTCGACCAAATAAAACAAGGCGTCGCAACACGCCTATCTTATATTTTGTAAGGTGCAAATCCTTACCCACATTAAGCAATAAACAGCCGAGGATGGTGGGCAGCACAAGGCATAGCACCAAATAAGCGTGGCTATGGGGTAGGCTGATTATTATAAGGAGTGAGTAAGATGGATAAGATAATTAAAGCAAAAGATTGCGCTAAAAAATACGACATAAAATTGTCTACCGTGCAAAAATGTTTTGGAGTGCTAGTAAAATTAGGCTATGCAAAACCAAGTGAGCCTAAACAATAGAGGTGATAGTATTAATACATATCTATACAACTTTAAAAAATGTCTGGCAGAGGCGAAGGAGAGAGCAAAACAACGTAACGAAATATACGAGGCGTATCGTCAGTTTAAAGGACGGTACGCTGTTTTAATAGGTGGATCTGGCTCTGGTAAGTCTTACGAGATAGCCGATAAGCATATAGATAGAGTATTTGAGGAAGATGGCCATAGATTCCTTTGCAGTAGAGCAGAACAAAAGCAAATAAGTGAATCGCAAGTACCACTAATAGTATCTAGGATAAAAGCAAGGTATAAAGAAAGCTTTGCAAAAGGCGAATGGAAGATTAATCTTAGCAAAGGACATGAATCAATAACATACCTGCCAAAAGGGAACCAGTTTATATTTTGGGGACTTGATGATCCCGACAAACTTAAATCAATATTTGATATAACTGGGGCATGGTTAGAAGAAGCAGACCAGATTGAGCCTGCATCGCTAAGAGAGATTGAAAGAAGATTAAGAGGATATCAAGGCAAGAACAAAAACGGAACTGAAAAGTATATGCAAATATCATTCAGTTTTAATCCAGTGCATGAAACTTGCTACATGAAGCCATTATTCTTCGACAGAAAAGAATCTGGTCAATTAATGCTATGTGGCAAACAACATTTTGATGATTGCACATATTACAAGAATGTTATATTACCGGATTTTTCAGAAAAGATTAATATATGGGACGACAAACTGAATAAGGACGTAGAACGGTATAAAGTCAATACGCTTATAATGCACTCAACATACCTAGATAATAAGTTTATAGACGATACATACAGTCAGACACTACTTAAACAGCAGCAAGACAATCCAGAGGAGTTTAACGTATATGCGCTAGGGCAATGGGGGATGTATGGCAATCACTTTTTTAAAGAGTTCAGAAAAGACATACATGTAATTGAACCATTCCCCATCCCTGACCACTGGAACCGATACACATCTAAAGACTATGGGCTTGATATGTTGGCTAATCTATGGTTTGCAATAGACATGCAAGAGAATGTATATGTATATAAAGAATTATATGAGAGCGATTTAATAATATCAGAAGCCGCCAAGAGAATAAAGGAAGTCAATGGGAAGGATAAAATATATCATAAGTATGCACCGCCTGACTTAGATAATAGACGACAAGAAACAGGCAGAAGTGCAATGGATATATTTAGAGAGTGCGGCGAGGAGTGTTATCCATCAAGTAATGACAGGGAGGATGGTTGGTTAGCTGTTAAAGAGTTTCTAAAAGTGTCTGAAACAAGAGATGAACAAACAGGAGAAAGAATAAAGACTTCTAAGTTGAAAATATTTAATAATTGTACCAACCTTATAAGATGTTTACCGCAATTAAAACAATGCGAGGATAACCCGAACGATGTAGATACACAGCCTCACGAAATAACACATGCACCAGACGCATTGAGAGGGTTTTGTATAATGAGAAACTATAAAGCAGATATACCAAAAGAAATTGACCCCGAAAGCGAAGAAGGTAAATTTGAAAAAATGCTTGATGATATGGGTAGAAATGTACCAAATGAAATATTTAGGTGGTGAGAATATGAACACGAACTTGCAAATTTATATATTCCAAGGGAATAAATACATTACTGATGGAATGAAGTTATGGGTTTACAATGGATATACAATAAAAGAAGTTGAGTTTAAACCTATTATAAAAGAGGTGACAAATAAATGATAGAAGCACTTATAGGAGCATCAGCAATGGTGCTTCTTTTTATATCCCATTATACAGCTTATTATATGGGGCATAGACAAAAGAAAATTGATGTAGTGACTAAACTAACCAAAGAAGAGGAAGAAGCTTTTAAAAAGCACGTCAAGGGCATGGAAAACGTACTTAACTATGATTATGATGTGGCAATAGGAAGGAGGGCGAATAATTGATATGTCCTTATAACCGAAAATCAGAAATATGTGCAAAACAATATATTAACGATTTGGTAAATGAAGATACTGGAATTATAAAAGGTAATAATGAAAATTATATTGTGACTTTTAATATGATGGAATGCCCTCAAGAGGGTTGCGGAGCATGGCAAAATGATAAATGCAATTATAGGGGGTGTGATTAATTGAAAGAATACTTAGACGAATGGCAAAAAATGCTTGATGGCAGGCGGTACAACGCAAGCCTAGAACCGCCATACAATGACAGCGTAAACCTTAATATTGAAATGTATAACGGCAACCAATGGAAGAATGTAGAATCAAATGGTATGCCGACACCAGTGTTTAACATCATCAAGAGGGCAATTACATTCCTTGTGGCAATGATAACCTCTAGTAAGCTTGCTATTAAGCTTAAACCTCTTTTGTATGCAGATGATGAAACCAAGCAAACGCCTGAAATGCAAGAACAACAGAAAGCAGCAGATATAGCAAATGGAGAGATAGAAAACTTATTTGAAAAGTTTAAGATGGATAACCGCATAAGAGATGCATGCTTTAAAGCTGCGCAGATGGGTGATTGTTACGCTCATTTATACTTTGATATGAACAAAAAGCCATATAGAGGTATGTTAGGCGGTGCCAAAGGCGAGATATGTTTTGAATTGTTAAACGGTACAAATGTATTTCTAGGCAATCCAAACAATCCAACAATAGATAAGTATGTTCAGCCTTATGTAATTGTAACCGGAAGGGAAATGACAAAAACACTTATAAGAGAAGCCAAGAGGTACAGAAAATATAAATCAGAAGCAGACCAAATACAATCCGATACAAACTATCAGTATGAAGCTGGCGAAATGGCACAGATAGAAATACAGCCTGAAGGTAACACTGGAAAATCGCTTTACATGATAATTTACACTTATGATGCTGACAAAGATGCAATTATTGCCACAAAATGCACTGAAACAGCTTATATGTTTAAAGATGTTGACTTGGAATTAGATAATTATCCTGTAGCTGGTTTCCCTTGGGAAAAACAAGAGAATCAATATCATGGTAGAGCTTTATGTACTGACATTATCCCTAATCAAATATATATTAATCGCCAGTTTGCTATGGTTATGTACCACCTGATGAATGCAGCATTTCCAAAGCGTATATATAATGCTGATAAGATAGCCGGAATCACAAACATGATAGCCGGAAGTATCGGTGTTAAAGGAGCATTGCCGGGCGAAAATATAATGAACTATGTTGGTCAACTCCAACCTGGGGCAATGAGTGCTGAAATAATTAAAGTAATTGATATGGCTATACAGTACACCAAAGAAATGCTAGGTATTAATGATGCAGCACTAGGAAATATAAACCCAGAGCAAGCATCAGGCGTGGCTATAGCCCAAACAGTAAGACAAGCTTCAATCCCTGTAGAAAATCCCAAGTCAAACCTATACGAGTTTATAGAGGACATAGGTCGTATTTGCTTAGACTTAATGGGGACTAATTACGGAGTAAGACCAATAATAGTAAATATTGATGGAGTTAGGCAAAAGATAATGTATGACTTCTCTGTGTTTAAAAATCTTTGGTTAACTGTCAAATGTGATGTTGGTCCATCGTCATTTTACAGCGAAGTTGCACAGATGCAAATGTTGGATAACATGCTGAATCGTAATGACCCATTGTTTACTATGATTGATTACCTTGAAACATTGCCGAGCAATTACCGCAATGAGGAACTAATCGACAGGGTAAAGGATAATCTTAAAAAGCAAATAGAACAGCAACAAACAATTGAGCAACAACAAATAATAGAAAAACAAAGCCAAGACCAAGCAGCACAAGAAAATCAACAACAAAAAGCCCAGATACAAGAAAAACAATTCGAAAAAATGGCTGATTGGTTGGAAGCTCAACCAGAAGAAATACGCCAGAAAATACTTAGTTTACCAACAGAAGAAGAACAACAAAAAACGATAATGCAGTTGATGCAAGAAGATATTAAAAATTCAATGTCAGTAGGAGCAGCGTAACAGCTGTTTTTTTATTGTAAAAAACATGCCATACCATAGGCAGAAGGAGAAAAAAATGAATGATATGTTCAAACAACCAGATTTGAGCGAAGAAACAGAATTAGTCGAAGGTAGTGACGGTTTTGAAGATGTAACACACGAAACTATAGATGATGATATGGATACAGAAGAAACTACCGAAACTAAAGAATCTACCGAAAAGGCAGAGGATACCAAACCAGCCGACGAGGTAACAGAATCCCCTAAATACAAATTGAAATACAACCATGAGGAAAAGGAAGTCACACTAGAAGAACTCACCACTCTAGGTCAAAAGGGGATGAACTATGACAAGCTGCAGGAAAAATTCAACGAAATTCAATCCAATCCTGCATTGTCAAAGTACAGCAAAGTGCAAGAGGTCAGTGAGTTATTAGGCTACCAGTCCGATGACGAATTATTAGACGCTCTTTACAGCACTTACTACGAACGTGCAGCCGAATCACAAGGTTTAACACCACAGCAGATTCAAAAGGATTACGAGTTGACTAAAAAAGAAAAGGCTGTAGCTGAAAAAGAATTAACATTTACACAAAAAGAAAAAGAAACTGAAATGTATGCCAAATTTGCTGAAAACTATTCCGGAGTAACAGCCGAAATGATAAAGCCTGAAACTTGGGAAAAGGTTAATTCTGGTATTGATTTAACAGCGGCATACACAATGCAGAAAAATCAAGAACTGCAAGAAGAACTTAAAATACTAAAACAAAACGAGCAAAACGCTAAGAAAGCACCTATTGGCGGTGTATCTACTCATGGAAGTGGAAGTACTGCGCACGATGATTTCTTGGATGGATTTGACGAAGATTAAAAAGGAGAGATGAATTATGGCTATAAATTTAGCAAGCAAATATTCAAATAAGGTAGACGAAAGGTTTGTACTAAAATCATTCACAGAAAACATTGGGCTAAACACTGAATATGACTGGACTGGTGTAAAAACCATTTCAGTATTCAGCATAGACAATGCCACGATGAACAACTACACAAGAACAGGTGCAAACAGATACGGCACACCTACAGAATTAGGTGATACTAAGGCAGACTATACTCTGTCAAAAGATAGGTCATTTAGTACTACAATAGACAAAGGCAACAACACAGAGCAGTTGATGATTAAATCATCTGGCAAATTCCTATCAAGACAGACAAATGAGGTTATTATACCTGAGATTGACACATACAGACTTGCAACATGGAGTGCTGCAGCTATTGCAAACAGCCATACAGCAACTACAGCAGTAACAGCTTCAAATGCTTATTTAATGTTACTGAACGCACAAGCTGCACTTGACGAGGACAAGGTTCCAGTAGAGGGCAGAATATGTTTCTGTACTCCTGCGTACTACAATTTCATAAAGCAGGACAGCACTTTCGTTAAATATAGCGACATTTCGCAGAAAATGCTGATAAACGGGCAAGTAGGCGAAGTGGACAATGTGAAGATGGTTAAAGTTCCTTCGTCCTATTTCCCTGCTAACCATGCGTTTGTATTGATACATCCGAAGTGTTCTGTATCTCCTAAGAAGCTTGATGAATACAAAGTACACCAAGACCCTCCTGGAATTTCAGGACACCTTATCGAAGGTAGGCAAATTTATGATTGCTTTGTACTTGAACAGAAAAAGAACGCTTTATACGCTCATAAAATAGCATAGGAAGGTGACTTATGAAATTCGAGAAAAACGGTCACATAGTCGAAGTTACAGACCCTAACACGTTCAATATATTTGAGCGTGAAGGGTTTGTTACATTAGACGAAACTACAGACGAAAAAGCCGATTTAGTCAAGAAAGCAAAAGAGATTGGCATTAAATCAGCTCACCTAATGAGCATAGAAACACTGAAAGAAAAAATAGCAGAAATATAACTGCACTCACCATGGGCAGGAGGTTAAAAAGACTTCCTG
>Ga0209728_1000386_pt1 | contig 38413 bp, 62 predicted proteins | sample RifGroD1_FD_183997 | JGI IMG/M metagenome (GOLD analysis project Ga0209728, IMG submission 183997) | Groundwater microbial communities from Rifle, Colorado, USA - Groundwater D1 (SPAdes) (version 2) | ecosystem: Environmental > Aquatic > Deep subsurface > Groundwater | place: Rifle, Colorado... | reverse complement strand
TCGGGTACATGGGGTTTGACCAGAAGGCGCTGATGGGTGTTGGCGCGATCGATTTTGAGAGTGGAGACCCGTTCTACTGCTTCCCCGACCCGAACGCGCGGGAGGTCAACGACAAGCGCGGAAAGTTCTTTATCTACGCCGAGCCGGTAGATGTGGATATTCTCAAGGCCGAGTACCCAGAGCACAAGGACCACTTCAAGCCAGACCTGATGGACCTGATCGCAGGGGATAAGACGGACCTGGGCGAGATCAAGTTCAAGTCTCCGGTTGACACGAAGACGCCCATGGAGGGCTCCTCCACTCACGAAGCGGACGGAAAGAACCAAAGCCTTAAAATCACGGCTTACATCAAATCGGATGAGTTCTTCGAGGAGGAAACGAAGGAACTAGACGAGGTCGGCGTGGAGCAGACCAAGTTTATCCAGAAGCTCAAGTACCCTAACGGGCGCAAAGTTGTCATTGCCGGCGGGGTGCTGTGCGAGGACGGCCCGCAGCAGTTTGAGGACGGGCTATTTCCTTATGCCCGGCTTGTGAACTACATTCTCCCCCGTGAGTTTTGGGGAATGAGCGAAGTTGAGCAGCTCGAGAGCCCGCAGAAGATCTTCAACAAGCTCGTGAGCTACGCGCTTGACGTGCTTACTCTCATGGGGAATCCCGTGTGGAAGGTGGGCACTGGATCCGGGGTAGACACTGACAACCTGTTCAACCGGCCCGGGCTTATCATCGAGGCCGATGACATCAGCCAGGTCCAGCGCGAGGAGGGCGTCCAGCTCCAGCCGTACGTGCTCCAACTCATCGACCGCATGGCGAACTGGTTCGACGGTATCTCTGGCGCGAACGATGTTACCCGGGGGGTTCGACCGGAGGGCGTGACCGCAGCATCTGCCATATCGAACCTTCAAGAAGCCGCTCAAACCAGACTCAGGCAGAAGTCTCGGAATATCGACGCGTACCTTCAGGCACTGGGCCAGCTATACAAGAACCGAGTGTTTCAGTTTTACTCAGCCCCGCGTATCATCCGGCTCACGAACGACCAAAACGCGCAGAAGTATTTTAAGTTTCACATTGAGAACGTGGACATGGAGGATGGAACTAAAGTCAAGCAAGCCACGGTCAGGCCCTACGTTCAGGATGAGCAAGGCGGGTTTCAGGAGTCCCTAGAGGCGAAGCAATACATCCTCAAGGGTGACTTTGACGTGAAAGTTTCCACGGGTTCAAGCCTGCCGTTTGCGAAGACGGAGAAGGCCAACCTCGCGTTTAAGCTCGCGGAGATTGGAGCGATTGACGAACTCGAACTCCTGAAGTCCGTCGACTTCCCGAACGCCGAAGCGGTCTGGCAGAGGGTGGAGCAACGCAACGCACAGAAAGCACAAGCACAGGCCGCAGCCAAAGCGCCCCCTCCCGCGGCCTAAAAAAACGTGGTATAATTTTTCGTAGCTGCTATCATTCGAATAACTTACAGCCTCCTCTAAATTAACCCATCCACAAATTACAGATCCAACCCACACAGGCGCTTAGCGCCGTTGGAGTCTGCACATGATGGAAATGAAGGGCATGCCAGCCGAAGCGCCGGCGCCGCAACAGCCAGAGCAGCCCGCTCAAGGCGGTGCGTCTCAGCTCGTTTCGGATATTCACGACAAAATGTCAAAGCTCATGGGCGCGGTTTCGCAGTCCGGTGCCGTGGATGAATCCGATAAAGCAAAACTCGCGCAAGTGATTCAGCAATACGAGGCATTCGTTAACGGACTCGGCGGCGCTAAGCAGCCCGCAGCACCTGCCTCTGGCAACGTGCCAATGGAAGCCGGCGCCGCAAACGTCAGGCAGGCAATGTAATTCATGGGCCTACAGAACGACGAGCCGACAGGCCAAATTAATGACATTGATGCGGATCAACTTCTAAATGACATTGAAGGCGGAGGGAACCGTGATATCCCCATGTCCGCTGGGCAGGAAGGGGCGCCGGAAACACCGACGACCCCGAACACACCTGCCCAAACTTTGAGCGATCTCGAGTTTGAAGCGGGCGGGAAACCCATCAAGGTCCCCTACTCCGATCCGCGCGTCAAGCAGTGGGCATCGCAGGGCTACGACTACGCGCAAAAGATGGCTGCATTCAAGGCAGAGCAGCAGGGTCTAGCAGCGCAGCGGCAGAAGTACGAGCAGGATTACGCCCCGTACAAAACCATTGACGAATACGCGAAGCAGAACCCTGAATGGTGGGCTCAGGTGGAGTCCGCATTCCAAGCAAAAGATACGGCCAAGGAATCGGGCGCGGAAGTGCCCTCATGGGTCAAAGAAAAGTTAGATCAGGCAACTCAATTTATCGATGAATTCAAATCACAGAAGGCCGAAGAGCAGCGGAAGACGGAAGACAAGGCACTCGATGAGGAGATCCAGTCCATTCGGAAGCAATATCCGAATTTAGACTGGGACGCCCTGGACGAACGAGGACAATCCCTTGAAAAGCGGGTTCTACAGCACGCGATCGACAGCGAGATCAAGAGCTTCAGGACTGCATTTCGAGATTACAACCACGACAGCCTTTTGAAGCTTCACGAAGAGCGCGGCAAGGAAGCAGTTAACAAAGAACTCCAGAAGCGGACGAAGGCGGGAATTATCGGTGAATCACCGACCTCCAAAAAAGGCATTCAGCCAGCCGAAGGAGTCAAGAACAAATCTTACAACGACATCGAACGCGAGATCCGAGAGGAACTCGGAATCGCTTGATGATCGTTCGGGGGTAATATGGCTTTAACGTATGATCAAATTTCTGCGATCACGCAGAAAAAGTTCATTCCTAAGCTGTACGACGCGGTGTTCGACTCCAACCCTCTTCTCCAGAGAGCTAAAAAGAAGTTCTACGAGAAGGTGGACGGCGGCGAGCGCATTGTTGTACCGCTCAACTATGCTCAGGTGACTTCGAGTGGCTGGTACACTGGTTCGGAAACGCTCCAGACGACCGATAACGAGATCATCACGGCGGCTGAGTACACCTGGAAACAGCTGTACGCGAATATCAGCATCAATCGCATTGATGAGCTGAAAAACTCGGGCGACTCTCAGATTTTGAGCCTTGTGAAAAACAAGGTGAAGATCGCCGAGAAGACCATGGACGACAAGCTCGGTACCGGCCTTTATTCGGACGGCACTGACTCTAAATCCATTGTTGGCTTGCGCGACATCGTCGCCGTCGATCAGACGGTTGGCGGTATTTCGCAGACCAGCTATTCATGGTGGCAGGCGCAGGTGGACTCAACCACCACGACCCTTTCCATCGCAGCCATGCAGAGCCGCGATAACGCGTGTACTGTTAACAACGATGCGCCGACCCTCATCATCACGACGCGCACGCTGTATAACTCGTACTACGGGTTGCTCCAGCCGCAGCAGCGGTTCATGGACAGCGAAACGGTCAAGGGCGGGTTTAGTTCTCTGATGTTCAACGGTAAGCCCGTGATCGCGGACAGCTACTGCCCGGCCAGTAACATGTTCTTCTTGAACGAGAACTATCTGCACCTCTTCGTCCACAAAGACGAGGACATGCGGTTCGAACCGTTCATGAAGCCCATCAACCAGAATGTGAAGGTCGCCAAGATCTTCTGGGCTGGCGCACTGGGTTCGTCCAATAACCGCCTGCATGGTCGCTTGTCGGCCACCACGGCATAAGGAGGGAGATCACAATGAGCTATCAAGGTGTTGCTCCTATTCTGTTTGACTCGGTTTCGATGGTTACCGCGGTTCCCACGGTGGCCTTGGGTACTGAGCGCATCGAGTCTGGCGAGAAGTACGTGTATGTCTACAACTGCGGTGGAAGCACCGCGGGCGTGGCGTGCGGCATGACTCGTCCGATCTCGGCGTTTGCTGGCATGTATTCGGGTTCGGTTTCTGCCGTATCCGGCGACATGTGCCTCGGCTTTGTCAAGCACGTCGCTATCCCGTCCGGTGAATATGGCTGGGCCCTCACACGAGGGCTTCTGACCATTACCGTGGCGTCTAGCGCGTCTGACCAGGCCGCAGGAGTCAAGGGCGTAGGCCCCCTTGGCGTTGGCGCTTGCACCATTGCAGCCGGAATGTTCCCCGTTGGGGAGCTGACGACTGCGATCGTGAGCGGCAACAGCGGGCTGTTGCGCGTTAATCTGCCTTAATTGGCATGGGCCGGGGGCTCCACGGACGGGGCTCCCGGCTTTTAACTTGGAGAAATTAAAGTGAGTCGAAGGGCTGAAATTTTACTCGAATATCAAAATTATATTGAAGCGCCTCCGGTGCAACCGGCGCAATTGTATGCACAGGCGTCGAGCTCTGACGGTGTCACAGTGAATCACTGGGCCAAGATCTGGACGAAGAACATCAAGGCGAACAAAGCCAAGTTTGGCAGCTTCAAGGAACACTCGATCGGGAAGCTATGGGGAACCCTGACCCACATGCCGGCGATTGTGGCCGGAGCCGGACCATCGCTTAAGGTGAACGGCGCGCTTCTTAAAGACCGCAATGGAATGGCGCTGATTAGCTGTCTCCACAACTACCATTTTTTTGAAGATCAGGGCATTAGCCCGGATTTCTATGTAACGCTCGACGCCGGTCCTGTGGTGATCGAAGAGGTGAGCGAGGGCGGAAGTAAGACCCCAGAGGAGTACTGGGCCAGCACGAAGGGGAAAAAGCTACTGGCTTTCATCGGAACGGATCCGGCTCTCTTCGACAAGTGGCAGGGAGAGGTTTATTTCTTCAACGCGCCCGTTCCCGATACCGCATACATGAAGGAGCTTGAGGCGATCGAGCCGTTCCATGTGTACGTGTCTAGCGGAGGGAACGTGCTTGGCGCGTGTCTCTACATCGCCAAGGGCATTCTCGGGGCTTGCACCACTGCGTTTGTGGGCGCCGACTTCGCATTTTCATACGACAAGAAGTTTCACGGCTGGGACTCTAAATACGACGCATCTCTTGGGTACGTGCTGAAGGCAATCGACGTGTACGGCAACAAGGTGTTGACCTGGCAGAGCTACGCAAATTTCAAGGCATGGTTTGACTGGGTGGCCGTGAAGATTCCCGGGATTTACATTAACTGCACCGAGGGCGGGACGTTCGGAGCATATCCGGACGGCAATATCATGGCCGTGCGGCAACTGGAACTTAAAGACTTTTTGAGAATGCACAACTTACACGAAGAACTCCGTGGTCAGTGCGAGTACCCGGAAACGGGCGAAAAAAAGGTTTTATTCTAGGGGGATTTTATGGCTTTTACGGTCAATAAAGAAATGTCTGTTTTCGGAAACAAGCGGGTGGTTTTGATCTCTTGCAGTGTCGACTCCGCCAGCGGCAACGTGGATACCGGGCTGTCCGTCATCGACGGGTTTTCGTTGTCGGTCGTCTCGGGCGTGTCTGCCGGTATCACCGCGCGGCAGAACGTGGGATCGGGCGCAACGGCTCGAAACGGTATCTTGAACATCAACTCTGCGACAAGCGGCGACTCGATGTTCATCGTCGTTTTCGGGCGGTAACATGGGTTACGGCGTACACAGCGTCTTTTCAAAAACCCTTGCCGGTGGAGCAAGCCAAACCACCCTGCCGTTCAATGTGGAGCGCGCATACGACCACATGTACCTTCAGGTGGCAACGATGGCGTCGGTGGCAAACATCTCTCTTGATGTTTCTGCGGACGGCGGAGAAACGTATTACCAGCTCCGGCATACACCTCCATTTGCAACGGCAACCGTTACGGTCCCAACGTTCATCGTGGCGGCTACGGCTGCGGCAAACGGTGCAATGGTCCCGATCCCGACAGGATTTCGTCATTTTCGCGTAGTAGTTGACTCGGCACCAACGGCCGCAGTCGGATTTAAAGTCATTTGCGGAGCATAACCAAGGAGAAATAGATGCAAGTTAAAGTTTGGAACGACAATATACACCCATACAGTGAACAGTTCAGAGACACCCTGATTAAGATTCCCGCGAAGGGGTTCATCCTCATGGAAGCTGGGGAAGCCCTGTTGTTCAAGGGGACTTTTGCGCCGATCAAGGTGGATGCGGACGGCAACCCCATCCCCGAGGGCTTTAAAATGATCCGCGTAGAAGAGACTGCGGCCGAAGTCGACGCGCCCAAGGTTTCCAAGGAACCCACGTGTCAGGCTTGCGGCTATAAGGCAGCGTCCGAAAAGGATCTCTCCGAACATGTCGAAGCGAACCACAAACATCAGATGGTAGTGGACGAAGACGCGGAGCGAGAAATCGCCAAGCGGAAATCCACATCCAGAAAAGCGGGCTAACCCCCGGAAGGGGTAACGGATGACCCCAGCACAAGTAGAATCGGCAGCAAGGCGGCGACACAACGCCGAGGGCAGCTCGTTTTGGAGTCAAGACGAGGTGTTTAAGCTCATCTACGAGGCCGAGCTGATCCTTGCCACTGAGGCGAACGTAATTGAGGGTGTCGACTCGAGCACATCCACAGTTATCGGAACCCAGGGGTATGCCAGGCCCACCGGATGCATCGGTGTGAAGCGGCTTGAGTACAACGGGACCAAGCTTAAGCCGATCAACATGCGCGAGGACGACGCGGTAACCCTGAATAACTCCGCAACGACATCCACGGGAACCCCTCAGTATTATTTCGAGTGGAACGACACCGTTTATCTGCGGCCGATCCCGGATGCGGTTCAAGTGCTCAAGTTTTATCAGTACGAAGAGCCCACGTTGTTGACCACCGCATCCACCGCGCTAAGCGTTCCCTCCCGGTGCCACATGCGGCTCGTTGATTATGTGGTTGCTGAGATGAAGGCGAAGGACGATGACCTGGCCGCAGCCCAGAAATATTGGGACAAGTTCTACGATTACGTGAAAAAAGAAAAAGCATTTACGGCAAAGAGAAAGCGGACTGACGGGTTCGCAACGGTGAAGGACGAAGAGTCCTTGGCCGAAACATTCCTCGGGGCGGTATGAAGGGCGGACGCTTCAAACGGGTATATCCTGACGAGGGCTGGTTGCTCCTGGATGGGGGCTTAAATACCAAGTTCTCTCGTACGATCATCAACGATAACGAGTCTCCGGATTGCGCCAACGTCGTGTTTACCAACGGAGCGGTGGAAACGCGCCAAGGCGTTGTAAAGCTGAATGCCACGGCGATAGGGTCGTTCGTCGGAGATGGCCTCTATACACGAAGGGATGACGCAGGGGCTGAAACCATGGTTGCGTTTGCGGGCGGGACCATGTGGCAACTTGGGGTTTCGACGTTCTCCACGGTCCCAAGCGCGCAATCGGTTTTCACGGCCGGAGCAAGGGTTGCAGCGACTCAGTACGAGAATTACATGTTTATGGGGAACGGCGGAGTCATCCCCTATAAGTGGAATGGAGCAGAGTTTACCCGGCACGGCGTGTATCCGCCTACGGTCACTTGCACGGTTGCGTCTCAGGCGACAGGCTCTCTCACGGGTGCGTATCAGTACAAGATGACGTGCGTAAATAGTAACCTCGTGGAAAGCGACGTCGGCCCAGTGGCAGCGACATTTACCGCGGCGAGCGCTACCATTAGGGTTACAATTCCCACGTTTGCAGCCAGCTTCGGCGTCAATCAGCGCAGGCTTTACCGCACGGAGGCGGGTGGGTCGGCGTTTAAGCGCGTAATTACGGTCGAAAACAACACAGACGCCACATATGACGACAACATTGCAGACGGATCTCTCGGCGTTACCGCCCCGACCGATAACGGACTACCGCCGCTCTACTCGACATGCTGTTACCATCAGAACCGACTGTTCACCAACGACCCGGCAAACCCGAACTATCTCAAGTGGTCTAATCTGAACGATCCGTACACGTTTGCTAGCACGAACTTTTACAAAGTCGGAGACGGCGCGAGCGATACCGTCAAAACCGTCTCAGTTTATGGAGACTCCATTCTGATCGGCTGTGAAAAATCGAAAATCCTGGTTTACATGCCCGATACCGACTCAGCAAATTGGAAATATATCCGGGTAAAATCTCAGTTTGGCACAAAATCACCATTCTGCTTCATCGACTACAACAATAAGCAGCTATTCGCGGCGGTTCAAAACGACAAATTCGCAGGTTTTGCGGCGATTTCAGGGGATTCGATCGCACCCTCGGCAACCCTGCTGACTGTGTCGACCGCAGGCAGCTTACTGCAAAGTGATCGTATTGAAACCGACATGTTCAACGTGCAGGAAACGTATCTAGGAAATGTTTCCGGGATCGTCTTTAAAAACAAGGCGTGGATTTCCGTCACGTATGGCAGCGGCGCGACCCAGAACAACAGAATTTACCAAATGGACTTCTCAGCCAGCAACCTCGCCAAAGATCAAAGCGAGTCGTGGGTGCCATTCACCGGCTTGAGTGCTGCGCAGTTTACCATTTACGACGGGGAGCTCTATTTCATCAGCTCGACGGCAAACGGGTTCGTGTATCAGTGCGAAAGCGGCACATACGCCGACGCGGGCGCAGCGATTGACAGCTATTTCTGGACCAAGGAGTTCGGCGGCTACAAACAAGACATTCCGTTTCATAAAGATTTCCGGTTTGCAAACGTGCTCGTGGACAAGCCCGGAAGCTACTACATGGATATCGGATACCGCGTGGACTCGGACAGTAGCGATGGGACAACCCAACAAGTTAGCCTCGACCCAGGCGGGTCAACGTGGGGTGTAATGGTGTGGGGTACCGACACATGGGGCGGTGGCAGTAGCCAGGAAGACAAAACCATTGACCTCGGGACCACTAGCGGCAAGCGCATTCAATTTATGTTCTCTAATCAAAATACAGCGAATCAGAAGTTTAAAGTTCATGGGTTGACGTTCACATACAACGTGAAGGGCCAAAGGTGAGACTATGCCGGTAGGAACGATGGGACAGAAGGCGCCGAATGTGTTTGATGCGGCAAGAAGACGAGCGGAACAGTCGTCAACCATGGATGCGCAGAAAAATTCGGAGGCACTTCAACGGCGGTTTGCCTCCCTAGGGGCTTCAAACTCTGGAGCCGCAATAAAAGCAGAGCAGACCGCGCGAGATGAGTCGGTGGCAAAACGCGAAAGCGCCATGGAGAATATCAACGCCGCAGAGGCGCAGGACATAGCCCAAAAAGAAGAGCGACAGGTTGACCGAGATTTCCAGGCGCAACAGGCAAAGGTGGGAAGAGAATTCCAAGCGGGAGAGACTGAGTTGCAACGCGGGTTCCAGCGCGAGCAGTCGGGAATAGACCGCGCGTTTCAAGACAAGGTCTTCAGTTTCGACAAGGAATCGAAACTGAAGCAGCTTGACCTATCATTCCAGCAGCTCGACCTCGCAAAATCGGAGTCTGACTTTAATCGCAGGATGGCGGAGCGCACACAGGGTTGGAACGAAGACAATCAAGGCGGGTTCTTCGGGGCCGGCGGGACTTTGGGATTGGGATTGGGATTTTAAGGAGGGGAATATGTCGGCAATGCAGAGGGCAATGGGGCAGGCGCCAAAAGGCGAGATTTTTCGTTCTGGGTTCAACCCAGGGACTCTTGCTGCGGCAGGAACCATGAGTCGTCCGGACAGTCCTGCGGCGCAGGTGTTGGGAATCGGAAAGGCACTAATGGGTGCTGGAGGCGCCTCGGGAGCCTCCCAGGTCGGCGGCGGAGGTGTTCCACTCTCCCCAGACGAAAATCCGTTTATGCGCAGGATGCAGACGATGAACAAACCGAAGATGAGCCTCGGCTAAGGAGCGATCATGGGTATCAACGTTCCGCAAATGATTCAGAAAAAGTCCGGGATGAGTGTACTCGGGGATACCCTCGGAGTCGTAAAGACCGGCATGGAGCTATATCAGGGAGCCAAGGAGGCCAGCCGGAAGAGCGAGGAGTACGGGCGCCTTGAGGCCATCCGAAAGCGTGCCGAAGACCCGGCCAGCGACGAAAGCAGGGCGGCGCGTGAAGAGTATTCCAAGATCACGGGTAGCCCGATCGCGGAATCAGTTTCCAGAGAAACCCTCGAAAAGAAGTTCGGGCCGCTGGCGAACTACACACAGAAGCAATACGAGAACAAGCTCGGAATTGAAAAGGACTCCGCAAAGGAGCGAGAAAACCGAAGGACTGAACTCGCGAAGTTGGGCCAAAAAGGGGCGCTGCCTCCAAAGGGTGGGGAATTCATTATTAACCCACTGACCGGAGAGAAAGAGCTTGTAGCAAAGTTAACAGATGCCCAGTTATTGTCAGGCGGTTTCGCAAAGCGCTTGGAACAAGCCGAAGGAAACCTGCGCGGAAGAGCCGAGGGCGGATATGATCCCACGACCGCTGGCGAGTCAATCCAGCGGAGCGGTCTGTTTCCTGAGATCTTGCGCGGAGAAAACTCTAAACTACAGCAGCAGGACGAGCGGAACTTCGTGTCTGCCGTGCTCAGAAAAGAGTCCGGCGCCGCAATTACACCGTCCGAATATCAAACCGAGGGGGACAAGTATTTTCCAAGGGCCGGAGACACCCCCGCAGTGGTCGCACAAAAGGAAGCATCCAGGGCGCAGGCGATTGAGAACATGAAAGCATCAGCCGGTGGTGCATACTCTCGTGTTCCTTCCGTTGAAACTGCGGCCATACGCGGGCCATACAACAGGGGTGGAGAGAAACTGATAAACGAAGCCCACGCAGGGGACATGCCATCATTCACGGCTGAAGACCTTGCTGCATTGAGTGCGGCTAAGGAGCGAATTGCAAGAAATCCATCTGACAAGGTTGCCAGAAGAGCGCTGGACCAGCTTAATGCAAAGGGGCTTAAATAATGGCATTCGATTTGGACGCATATGTAGCCAAGAACGACAAGCCGACGTTTGATCTGGACGCGTATGTTGCGAAAAACGAAAAACCGACAAAAAAAGAGGGCGCAGGGATGGCCGCGCTCGAATCGTATGGTAACGCCGCAACGCTGGGTTACCTTCCGCAGCTTCAGGCGCTGACAGAAAAGCTGTTACCGAACCCAGGCGCCAAGGTTGATGCCGACCTTCGTGCCAAGGGCGCGACACTTCCTGGGGATAAAAGCTACGTTGAATTGCGGGATGAGAACATCGCCCGTCATGATCAGCAGAAAAAGGACTTCCCGAAGGCAACGACTGCGGGGACAATGGCCGGCATCGGCGCGACTGCATTAGCCGGCGGAGTGCTCGGTGGAGTTGCCAAGGGGGCAAATACGGCTGCCCGGACGTGGAACGCAGCGAAGACAGGCGCCACACTCGGCGCTGTAGCCAATCCTGGCGACACAGAGGGTGAGTTAAGTCCGATTCAACCCGGAGACAGGGCCAAGAACGCCGCACTGGGCGCAACGGTTGGCGCGGCCGTCCAGGGCGGCGCAGAGACACTTGGGCCACTTGCGAAGAGTGTTGCCGAGTGGATTAAGGTTAAGGCGGCACAGAAGGCGACCAGGGCGCTGGGAAGGGCTACGCCCACCCAGACGGCCAAGATGAACGCCACGGGGCAGACAGAGGCCATCGGGCGAACGTTACTGGATGAGGGCGCAATTCCAGTTCTAGGAACCCCCGGAAGAATTGCAAAGCGGGTTGACGCGCTTCAGGAAAAAGCAGGAGAGCGGGTGGGCCAGCTTCTCGATGAGGTTGACGCTCAAACAGTTCAGTTTACGCCCATTAAAATCACAAAGCCCCGGGGCGGGGTTGTGGCACAGGAAGAAATTCAAGCCACGCCAGTCAGATTTGATGAAAACCCAGTAAAGCAGTCGATGCCCTGGCTCCGCGACGCAGACGCACCCCCAGTGCTTGTGCGGGGCGAGGCTCAGCCAATCCAGGGGAGGTTGCTGGAAAAATCCCCGTTCAAGATTACCCGCGGAGAAGTTAAGACGGTCCCGCTTGCAGACGTGGACGCCCAAAAGCTCGCGAACAAGATTTTAAAATCAGAAGAGTTTTCGGCCATGAAGACGACCCCGGGAATGGAGGGCACCGCGGCGGCCATTGAAAAACAGGTCACAACACTCGCGGCGAACGGTCGCCTAACCCTTCGTGAGGCTCAAAAGCTCCGGCAGCGCATAGACAAGTCGATCAACTTCAACAAGACAGTTCCAGAGATGCGCGGGGCCCAAGAGGGGCTTTACATGCAGCGGAAGGCCCTCGCAAACGAAATGAACGATGCGGTTAATCGGGTTGGGGCTGGAAACGATGCCCTAAAGCAGGCCAATAGATCATACGGGAACTTAGCAGAAGCCGATACCATTCTAAATAAAGAGCTAGCCAGAAATCAGACAAATCATGCGGTGAGTCTGACAGACACAATAGCGGGTGGGTCTGGGCTCGTGCTTGGTGACACCCCCGAAGAAAAAGCGGCATACGGGCTTCTGTTTGGCCTTATGAATAAGGGCAAGCGCAGCTTTGGCAACGCAATGGCGGCCCGCGGACTGAATGCGACAAGCAAGCTTGTTGCGAAGGTTCCCGCCCTCGCCGCATACGCCAAAGATAACCCCATGGCCGCACAAGTGCTCGCCAACCGCATGACCCAAGGGCCGGAAAATAAGTCCGCTGAGGTGAATCCCATCTTGAACGACCCGACCGCAATGCAGTTATTTCGACAAAATCCGTCGTTGCTCCAGGCCGTTCAAGACGATAAACTAAGGAAGCAGATTGAAGCGAAGATTTCAGAGCCGAAAGATACTGCGATAAAGCGCAAGCTCAGTTCAGAATAACTTAAAGACCGTTTCAACTTACGAAAATCAGAACTTACAGAGGGACCGCAACGCCGGAGGGCTAATCCTTGGCCAATCCTTCTGTTACATATACGTTGACCAACGGCACGACCGCCGATGCGACACAGGTAACCCAAAACTTTACCGACATCATCAACTCGATGACGGACGGAACCAAGTCGTTCTCAATTGATGCTTTGACGTGTGCGGGTTCGGCCACGTTGAACGGTGCGGTGACACTTGGAAACGGCACGCCTGATGATATCACCGTACTCGGATCTCTCGCCGGAAGCATCCCGATCAAGACAAATAATAGCTTTGATATCGGCTCGGCAACGCTAGGACTCGCCGGGGTATACCTCGGAAGCGCTGGCGGGTTCACCACTCGTGTCATCGGCGGCGCTACGTCAAGCTGGACGCTGACGCTGCCTGCGACAGCGGGATCAGACGGTCAGGCGCTTACGACAAACGGATCCGGCGTTGGCTCGTGGGCGTCCGCGTCCGGCCTGTCTGTGGTGACTAAGGCGGCGGCGGACTCCCCATACACCGCAACAAGCTCAAATGACGTAATCCTGTGCAATGCGGTGGCCGGGGCCATAACGGTCAATCTGCCGGCCGTTTCTGGCAGCAACAGAAAAACGTTCCGCATTAAGAAAACAGACGCGTCCGAAAATGCGGTCACGATAGATGGGGCATCATCAGAACTCATCGATGGGGCGGCGACAGTAACGCTAACTGAACAAAATGAAAGCATCACACTCGTTTGTGATGGATCGGCATGGTACGAAATATGAATAAATACCTCTTTTTTCTGATTCTTGTGTGCTCGCAAGCCTTGGCCTCCGTCGAGGTGGAGAAGCGTTCTGACACGCTTCAAAACGTCGGAATTTCGGCCGCGATTAGTTCCAACACCTTAATCGTTTCACTGAAACAAAAGGACGGGTCCACCGATCCGGGGCCGGGCTCGAATGCGGGGATTGTTGGGTTCAGAAGTGCCACGGCAGCAAACGGATCGTTCACCCTTGGACAGTTTACGGCCGCAAAATCAATCACGCTTGGAATTACCGATTCTATCGGTTTCATAAGCGGCGTTTCGCGAGATATCTATGTGTATCTGATCTCCGACACGACATCGGAAATATGCCTTTCGTTTACGCTTTTTGACGACGGATTCCTTGCTTCTGCGTCGGCACTCACGGGCGGAGCCGACGTGACTGCTAGTGCCTTATGGTGTGCGTCGGTTCACACAAATAGGCCGATTCGAGTAATTGGAACCGTTACTGCGACGTGGAGCAACCCAAACTGGGGTTCGATTACAAAGGTATCGCTGATTCCGTTTAACACGGGTGCGATAATTAGCGATAGCCACACTCAGCGACTAGAGACGGCGCAGGTAACCGCAAAATGCACGGGAACATGCACCTACTCCGTCACTGATGGAATCACAAGCGTCACCAGAACTGGAACTGGGTCGTATTCCGTGAACTTTCGGGCTGGGTCATTCACGGCAGCGCCGTCGTGTGGAATATCTGGGCTGAACACTGGAACCGGCAACGGCTACTGTGGACAGGAGGGCAACACGGACACATCTCGAGCATTGGTTGGTTGTCGAAATCTATCTGGGACGCTCCAAGATGACTCATTTCAGATTGTGTGCGTCGGTATTCGAGGGGGCACATGAACGAGAACTGGACGGACTTTGAAAAGTACGTGTTTGAAAAGCTCGAAAAACTCGATCGACGTTTAACCATTCTTGAGGTGAAGGCGCTGATGATCGGCGCATTCGGCGGGTTTCTGGCCGCAAAGTTGTTTTAACGCAGTAACAAATAAGGAGAACAGTATGCAGAAGGTTTTGGAAATTGCTCAGTGGCTGATTGCGAATTATCAGATGATCATCACGCTGATGATCGGGCTGCTCACGGCAATCATCGCAATCGCGCTGGTGATCCCCGGCCCGCAGCCGGAAGCGTTCTTGCAAAAGATTGTGGACTTCCTGAAAAAGTTCTCCAAGAAGCCCGAAGTGAAGCCCGAATGACCTTCGCGGCGATTCTCGAACTGATCAATGGCGTTCTGAAGTTCCCGGATGCGGTGTTAAAGCTGGTCCGGGCGCTTCAGAAAACTCCGCAGGAAAAGCACGAGGACCTCCTAAAGCGCATGGACGAGGAGTTCAAGCGGTTTGAGGAGACGGGCAGGCCAACGTGGGGTTGAGAACATTCGTTCTAGGCATGATCGCAGGACTCCTTCTCGCTGGATGCGCCTCCTTCAGTTTCAAATACTTTGGGCTTGAGGGCGTGACCTATTCCGATGGAAAGCTCCTGGGTCCGAAGCCAGAGAATGACCTCCCGTTTTCCGCGTGCGCACCGGACGCCACGGTGAAGCATAAATGCGTGGTGATGTTCACGACCGAGTTCAAAGCGTTTAAGACGGATTACGAGGACTGCAAGACGCAGCTCTCCGACTGCCAGAGGACTTGCGGGGGTGGCGGATGATTAACTGGAGCGACGGTGGCTGCAAAGTCTCGCGCTCCTTCACGGTTCGTCATGCGTTGTGGCTTCCAAAGTGGGGGCGGCTCGCGAACGAGACGGACGGACTCGGGCCGGACGAAAAGGCTGAGCTGGTCAAGTTTTTCACAATAATGGACGAGGTGCAGGATTTTCTCGGTGTGAAAATCTATGTCCACTGCGCGTATCGTCCGCGCGAATACAACACAAAAGTCAAGGGTGCAGCAAAATCTGCGCACATGGCGCACGGATGCGCCGCTGTCGATTTTCACGCGGAGTTAACCGGATTTCTTCCGGGACCTCCGACTTGTAATCAGCTTAGAAAGCTGCTTTTGCCACAGCTCGGGCATTTCGGGTTACGAATGGAAAACAAGCCAGACTCAGACTGGGTTCACCTCGATAACAAGATTGGGCCAAACCGCTACTTTGACCCATAGTGGGCATGGGGTGAAGTATGCAAAAAATGCATAATGGATCTTGCACTATGACATGTAATGCATGATGATCGTGCAAGATAACTTACTTACGGGAGATTTACAGATGCTGCTTTTCGGTTGTGGAATAGCCCTCGTCCTTTCTTTATGCGCCAACGTCTTTTTGTGGCTCAAAATCAAAGCACCAAACAAAGAACCCTCCTACGACGCAAGATTACTCATTCACGACCTGACGCGGGGTGATGCGCTTGTGCGTGTGTCTCGGGTTAACCCGGAAGACGTGTTGCTCAGATCTCCGAGGGGCATTGCGTGAACTACCTAATCATCGGAGGGACTGGAACCCTCGGCCGTGAGGTCATTAAAAGGCTACTTGAGAACGGTAAAAACGATGTCGTCTGCTTTTCAAGGGACGAGCTCAAGCAGAAGCAGGTGGCGCAAGAGTTTGCGAATAGTCCAAACCTTCGCTTTGTCATTGGCGATATGCGCGACCGCGGCGCTCTTGATCGCGCTATGGTCAACGTGGATGTCGTCTATCTCCTGGCGGCTCTCAAACACGTGGACACGTTAGAGGAAAATCCAGAGGAGTCCGTAAAGACAAACATCCTCGGGGTGATGAACGTCGCGGATGCAGCAATCGGTGCGAACGTGCCATTTGTGGTGTTCAGCTCCACGGATAAAGCGGTTGCACCATGCAACGTTTACGGTATGTGCAAGGGCATCGCTGAAAAGATTCTGCTTCGGCTGAACCACACCCAGCACACCACGCGATTCAGCGTGTTTCGGTGGGGTAATGTGCTCGGTTCCCGTGGCTCCGTGATTGGAGTGTTCGCAAAAACGTTGATAACTGAAAACAAAGCCTATCTCACCGATCCGGATATGACCCGGTTTTGGATCCGCATTGAGGACGCCGCCGAGTTCATGATCGAGAACTATTATCGGCACCACGCTGTCAACATTCCTCCGATAAAGGCCGCACCCGTAAAAAGCGTAATCGCTGCGGTTGCCAAGATCGTCGGAGCAACCAAGTACGACATTGTTTCGCTCGGTATTCGCCAGGGCGAAAAAATCCACGAGACGCTTTTGCCGGGGCTCGTGTCTGACTCCTCTGCGCAATACTCAGAACTTGAGCTCGTTTCGTTGCTCCGTCCGATCGTGGGGAATTCGTAATGTCAATTCTTCTCGTTGGCGCAAACGGGAACATGGGGCGCAGGTATCGGGCCATTCTCGATTATCTCGGCAAGGAATACGTGGGCGTCGATAAAGAGCACAGCGCGCCGTACATCTGTGACCGGGCTAGGCAGTCTGAGGGGGTTATTATCGCCACCCCGACAGCGCTTCACGCTGAGCACGTAAGACTATTTTTGCCGCACAGGGTACCCATTCTCTGCGAAAAGCCAATTATTAAAAATCCTCAGGAGTTAAAGGCGCTGTTTGACGAAATCAAGGAGTCCAAAACTCCATTTCGCATGATCAACCAGTACAAGATGCTCGACACCCCGACGTCTTACGGGCGATCCCATTACAACTACTTCAAGCATGGTGCAGATGGAATTTATTGGGACTGTTTGCAGATCATCGGCATCGCACGAGGTGAGGTGACCATCGCTGAAACAAGCCCGATTTGGCGCTGCACCCTCAATGGCCGGCCCATTCGCCTAGACCACATGGATGCGGCTTATATCGGTTACATGCAGAAATGGTTCTCCGAGCCACAGCAGGACTTGGGAGAATTGCTAGCGGCTCATGAAAGAACCGCGGAAATGGACAAGAAGAAATGGAATACACAACAGTAGTCATCGGGATTCAGGCTCGTTCCACGTCCACGCGGTTTCCACGGAAGGTGTTTGAAACCATCGACGGAAAGCCCATCCTAAAGCATGTCATTGACTCGTGTGATCGAGCAGCGTTCTACATGAACAACCACACCCACAAGACGCACGTCCTCGTGAAGGTGGCCCTCGCCGTACCTTCGGGAGACGAGATCATTCCCGCGTTCAAGAAGAAATCCATCATCATCGAGGGGCCGGAACATGACGTTCTTGCGCGCTACGGGATTCTCGCGGACAGGACTGGGGCCGACTACATCGTCCGCATCACGGCTGATTGCCCCCTGATTCCGCCCTACCTGATCACAAAACACATCAAGGTAGCGACGATTAACGCCTATGACTACGTTTCAAACGTGGACGAGCAGTGCAGAACTTCTATTGACGGAGTTGATTGCGAGGTTATTTCCCGCCGAATGCTCGACTACATGCTGAAAAACGCCACGGAACCGAAGGACCGCGAGCACGTGACCACCTACGCGAGATCCAACCCCCCAGAGTGGGCACGCGTGGGGCACGTCATCGGGCACCTCGACCAGTCGAATCTTAAGTTGTCAGTTGATACCATCGAAGACCTTGAGCGCGTTCGTGCAGCATACGACCGCGTGAAAATGGCCATTGATACAGCGGAGAAATTACATGGAAAACAATCGGTTCACAGATTTTAAGGAATTAAAAACGAATCAAACCTGGCAAAACAGAGCCGAGGAGTCGATTGCTCACGGCTCGCTGACCAACAGCAAGCGCCCGATCTGCCTTGTCAACGGAGTCTACCCAACGCATCTTGCGAGGGGGCAGGGGTGCCACGTATGGGACACCGACGGGAAAAAGTACGTTGATTTCATCTGTGGGCTCGGGTCGAACCTCCTCGGGTATGCAAATACAGAGATAAACCAAGCCATGGCGGAACAGGCGAACCGCGGTGCAACGCTGTCGCTAGGAACTGACCTCGAGGTGCGGACTGCCGAGAAGGTGAAAGAGCTGTTTCCGTTTATCGACAAAATTCGGTTTTTGAAAACCGGCAGTGATGCTTGTTCGGCGGCGGTGCGAATTGCTCGAGCAAAGACCGGCCGGGATCTGATTTTAAGCGATGGCTATCACGGATGGCATGACGGCTTTGTGTCCCTTACTCCGCCGGCGCTCGGCGTTCCGATGCCGCAGGCGATTCATGTGCTCGGCGCACAGGACTTTTCTGGTGTGGCCGGCGTCATCGTTGAACCGATTATTCTTGATGGCTCAAAGGATCGCATTGAGTGGTTAAAGGCTCTGCGCCAGAAATGCGACGAGTCCGGTGCGTTGCTGATTTTCGACGAAGTAATCACAGGTTTCCGGTTCGAGAAATACTGCGTCTCGAGGTTTTGGGGCATCACGCCTGATCTGATCTGCCTGGGTAAGGCCATGGGGAACGGAATGCCCATTTCTGTCGTTGGGGGGCGGGCTGCGGTCATGGACTGCGGGGAGTGGTTCGTCAGCTCCACGTTTGCTGGGGAAACTTTGTCGCTTGCGGCTGCGCTCAAAACCATGACCCTGCTCCAGTCGGGTAAGTACGATATTGGGCACCTCTGGGAAAAGGGGTGGCGGTTCATGACGCTGTTTAATGCGATGTGGCCGGACAAACTTCGGATCGACGGTTACGCGACCCGGGGAGCGTTTAAGGGTGACGAACTCGTGAAGGCGCTGTTCTGGCAGGAGATGTGCCGCGCGGGTGTGATTTTCGGACCTAGTTGGTTCTTCAACTTCCCTCACATCGACGTGATGGATGAGGTTTTGAGCACGTCTCAAGACGTTTTGACCCGAATCAAAACCGGGAGTGTGAAACTAACCGGCGACATGCCAACAACGCCGTTTGCGGCAAAAATGAGGAAACTATGATCAATGAAAAAATCGAGCATTTCACGAAACGTCAGGAAGAAATCACAGACCTTGCCGCAATCTTCGAGGGCAAAAAGCGCGAAATCGTCCAAGAGTTCACCCAGAAAAAAAGCGAACTTGAAAAAGAGTATCAAGACAAAATCGACGCGGCAGCCCAAGAGCTCACTAAGCGAAAAGAAGAGTACAAGGCAGAGCTCAAGGCTTGGGTTGGAATTACAGACGGTGAAAACGCCAATATCCTTGACGTCGTCAAGTTGGCTCGAACCGTGGCGGAGATGATGAAATGATTGATCACGGGCGCGGCGTAAGACTGGGGCCCATCGACAGCGGACACAATGAAACGCTCCGGACGTGGAGAAATGATTACCGCGTTTGGAAAACCTGCCGGCAGAACGACTTGATTTCAGACGTAGATCAAGAGCGGTGGTTTAGGAAACAGTCCGAGGATCCCGCAATCAAGATGTACATGATTTACAACTCTGGGAACGTGGCTGTCGGTGTCTGCGGGCTTACGTCGATCGACCCCTGGAATCACCGGGCGGAATTCTCTTTGTACATCGCGCCGGACCACCAGGGCGAGGGGCTCGGATCGCAAGCGCTGCAAACCCTTCTAGATCATGCGTTTGACACGCTTGGGATTAATCTCGTATGGGGCGAGTCTTTCGAAGGCAATGCAGCGTGCCGGATGTTTGAGAAAATTGGATTCCAGAAAGAGGGCGTAAGGCGTGACTTTTACTATCGGGACGGTCGTTATCTGGACGCTCATCTGTTTAGCGTTAAGCGCGCTGAGTGGGTGGGTCGTCGCTCGTGCGTTGTGTATGCGATATCTAGAGCGGGATCCTCATCAACCCCCTGTTGCTGTGCCGGGCGGGCCATTACTGCTTAGGCGCCAAAAAGAACGCAAAAAGCCCAAAGTGCTTGATGACGCTGCGGCGTGGATGCGCGAGCAGAAGGACGCTAGGGAGCCTCGGGCGTAGGCGCAGCGAGTGCGCATCGGCTGTTGCCGTCGTCCTGGTGCGAGCACTGAAGGCGATAGGTCGTGTTGCCGGCCGTGAACTTCATTGAAAGCTCGCTGTTTGCCGTGGCCGGCGCGTGGGGTTCCGCCTGCATGGCGTTGTGAACAATCGTGGCGCATTCGACCATGTCTGCATAGAGCTTTGCCGTCTTGGTTTTGCACGTGTCCCGCTCCATAAACGAGGCCGCGGAATAACCGATGCACGCACCCAAAATCCAAGGATAAAGCGACCCCCGAGACATGGGGAATGGGTACGCCGAAGGGAGTGGCAAATCAAAGAAAAACGGCTATTTTGTGCTGGCGGGCGCTCTGTGCTGAATCATTGCAGCCAGAACTGGGTCCTCAGAGTAATGGCCTTGATTTGAGGTTATAAGATCTATTCCAAGTGCAATGTATGCTGCGGGACCCCACAAGAGGTTTCCAAACACCCACCCAGAAACGGTTTTGCTGCGATCTACTCTATATGTTTCGTATCCATCGAGCTTGATTTCAATAACGCATTCGTCCTTGCGCCCAACGTTGATGACCATTGGGGTGTTACCGACTGGCGTACCGTCCAGGTACACTGTGGCGCCCTGTGGGTTGGAGTCTACTGGTATCTTGTCCGGCCCGCTTTGAGCGATCGTTGCACACCCAGAGAACCCCACCATCACAATCAAAAGTAGTGTCTTCATTCCCTCATTATCGGCATATTCCGGGAGGAATGAAGTGCGTTTATTTTGACACTACTCTTTGATCAGGTCGCGGACCTTAACCTTGAGCAGCCTTGCCCATTTAACAAGCGTTGAAAAACGGGGGTTGTGGTCGGCGTGAAATAAACGAAATACATTGTGATATGCAGAGAGTCCCAGCATTCGCGAAAACTGCCGCTTTGAGATCTTTTTCCGTTTCAGCACTTCATCCAGGATGATTTTAGGCATCCTACCAGATTATGAGAGCCTGTCAGAATCTGTAATCATCTCCACATGATGAGACTGTCAAAAGTATTCCATTCCACATAATTGCTAAAGTAACCTGATTTTCAGCCGAAACAGTAGATGAAAATGTCGGGCTGACGCCCTGGAACGTTCCACGCAAAGCGCTTTAGGAACGCCAGCCCCAAGCGGTTTCCCCGTGATTTCGGCACGGTTCCACCACAATGGTTTATCGACAGCAAGGGGAATGCCATGAAGTGTATTCGGTGCAAATTGGAGTTCGCGAGGGAAGTTCAAGCTCTCTTCACAGGAGCTCAGAAAGAAATGGCTACGGCTTATCGGGATCTGGTTTCCGTTTTGATGGCTCTGGAAAAACAGAAGCAATCGTACAAATCTGCTCGAAAAAAGCGCGGTCGTTAAGCAGATTTCGTATAAGCGCGAAAGATTCCTTTGCGGTAGGCGTTGGCGGTTTGTCGTCTGGACCGGTGAAAAGCGCAGCTACGGTAGTGCCCAAAGCGCTGGCAATTCGGTCGAGGTTATCCGGTTGAGGCCAGTTGGACCCATCGAGAACGCCATATAAACCTGATGCGGACAGTCCAGTCCGTTTTGCAAGGCCCGGGACCTTAAGTCCCAGCTCTTCCATCCTCGCCTTCAGGTTCGCGATGAAGGTTTGGTTAATCTTATTCAATGCTTAAATCCTACATATTTTGGCGTCAAAAATCTTACGGCATCAACGGAAATTTTCTTGCAAATCGCACGGCAATGGCGTAACTTGACGCTATGAGCATGAGGTTGACAAAAGCAGTACGACAATACCTGACCCTAAACGGAATCGCTGGGATGGCAAAGCTATCCATGGCAGCCGGTCGCAGCCAACGAACTATTGAGCGGTGGCTGCAAAAGGGTTTCCCCTCGTCTCACGATGCCTACAATCTCGCATTGGCGTGCGGGGTGGGCAAGGGGGAGGCACTGGAGATGGCTAACGAGTGCTTCCCTGAGGCCAACAAGCGGACGGCCTAACGGACGCATTGCGTCATAACAAGTTTCTTTGCGGTGCGCAACGTCAAAAGCGCGATCGCGGTGGTGCGCCCTCTCGGCGCGAGTGGGTTGGTTTATTCAATGGAGGTAGTTGTTTATGACCGCTCTCGAAGTCCTGAACGATCTTTACGAACACTTCCCGGCGATGCGGACTCTGATCGACTCCTTCCGCCGCGGGGAAGTCTCGGAGTCCGACACCATCAAGCGCATCAACACAGACCCTGCGTTGTGGGGGAAAGCAGCATGAACTCCGCAACGAATTGCCCATCCCCGGGCGATAAAACTCCTGCCCAGCCTGGCTGTGGACAACCCGCTCTGGGACTAAATCAAATCGGCCGGCTGGGCGGGGGCAATATTAACGATCAACCGAAAGAGAGGCGCCAGTATGAGGCCGAAGTATCATCAGTCTGAAATCAAAATGTTTCTGATGTGTGGAATGAGCTGGGTCTTCCGCTACGTCGATAAGATCAAGATGCCGGGCAGTGCTGCCGCGATGATTGGAAACTGCGTCGACACTGGAGTGAGTGCGAATTTCGCGCAAAAGGTGACGTCCGGAGCAGACATGCCCTTGGATCAGGTCCTGCAAACTTGTTCGGAGGAATTCGAAAAGCGCCTTCCGGAAACCGTCTTTGACGAAGAGGAGCAGCCCGGCCCAGCGAAAGACGCAGCAATCCGCGTGATGGAGTTCCACCACAAGCACGTCGCGCCCCTGATCCGGCCGGCGACTGTTCAGGAACAGTTCGTCATTGAGACCGATGCGGGGTACGACCTGGCCGGCGCGATCGACTACACCGACAAAGCCGGCTTCATTGGCGACACGAAGACCGCTTCCCGACAACGGGCATCCAGCTACACAGTGAACGGCGCTTTTCAGCCCGCCATGTATGACTTCGCGTATCAGGCAATCCGAGGGAAACCGGCGAACGGATTCCGCTTCGATATCATCACGCGCCCGACCGTGAAGCTCGCGCCCGAGTACAAGCCTATCTCTGGACAAGTCACGGCGACGGATCACGCCTGGCTGTTCAATGGGATCACCCAGGTCCACAAGGCAATTCAAGCCGGAGTTGCGCTGCTCATCTCTGAAGGCCACTGGAAGTGCTCCCCGAAATACTGCGAATACTTTTCAATCTGCAAAGGAAAAAAGTGATTTATGTCGAATGACTTGGTCGTTGCCGATGAAGTTGGATTCAATCTTCCCATTACGCAGGCTGACGTTGACGCTCTGACTGAACAGAGAAAGCTTTTCTTCAAGTTCGTACAGTCTCAACTTCGGCCCAATATCGACGCCGGCACAATCCCTGGCACCGATAAGCCCTCGCTGTACAAGCCTGGCGCGGAAAAGCTGGCCCGCCTTTTCGGCCTGGGCGTTAAGTATCGCAGGACCGGGGAGACCTTTGACCGAGACAAAAACTTCGCGTCCTTCACCTACAAGGCGAGCGTATTTCTGCTTCGAAATCCAGAGGTCGTCATCGCTGAGTGCGAAGGCATCTGCAATTCTCAGGAGAAGAAGTACAAAGAGCGCAAGATTTACGAGACCAAAAACGGGCGGCGCGAGTGCGTAGGAACCGAGGCGACTCCGATTTGCGACGTGCTTAATACTCTCATGAAGATGGCGCAGAAGCGGGCTTATGTCGGAGCCATTCTCATGGCCACGGCGGCGTCCGACTTCTTCACGCAGGACGTCGAAGACGATGACGATGCTGCTGCGCTCGGACTGGATCCGGACAAGAAGCCAGCCTCGCGGCCGGCAGTCATCATCCCGAAGGCCACGTCCGCGAAGAGCTCCGACCAGGCGGGCGCAGCGACGGCGCCGGCCAAGAATCCAGATCCTACGTCTTTCGACGGGTTCCAGGGTGGCACGCCTCAACCCGGCCTGAAGGTCATCACGCCGAAACCACGCGCCGAGATGATCAAAGAGATCGTGGCCATATACAGGGCGTTTGGCGTGACGAAACCAGTGGACGCGCTAAATTTGAGATGTCGCGCTGACTTCAAGAAGGATCCTACCGATGTCCTTGACTCTGAGCTGGCAAAGCTGCTGGCACAGTTACAAGACGAGGCCGCACTGCCGAAGGGAGCCGCGAAATGAGCACCGAACTTGAAACCTTCGACAGTTTGAAAGCCGAAGTAACCCTGTTCGTTTCGCCCGTGACTCAAATCACGGTGACGGACATCAAGAGCAATGAAATTGCTCGCGATACCCTGAAGAAGATCGTGGCTCTCAAGAGAGTCATTGAAGTGAAGCGGCTCGATGCCACCCGTCCACTCAATGACCGGATAAAACAGATCAGGGATTACGCCGAAAGCATTGAGGCCCCGCTCCTGGAAGCCGAGAAGTTCGTAAAGGGCAAGATGGGCGAGTACGCTGCGGCGGCTGAGAAGGCTCGCGTCGAGGAACAGAAGCGGATTGAGGCTGAAGCCCGGGAGATCGAGCGCAAGGCAGCCGAAGAACGCCAGAAGATCGAGGCAGAGGCCAGAGCCAAGCGCGAGGCCGAGGAAAAGAAGGCGCGCGAAGTAGCCGAAGCCAAGCGCATCGAGACAGAGCGAGCCGCAAAGGAAGAAGCCGAGGCACTGGCCGCCTTCGGAGCCAATGATCCAGAGGCCGAGCGAGTCGCCGCCGAACAGGCTGAAGCAGCACGACTGGCAGCCATCGAAGAACAGCGATTGATCTCGGAGCGCCTTGAGCGCGAGCGACTGGAGCAAGAGGCAAGGTTTCAGCGCGAAGCGGATGAGCGCGAGCGGGCCCGGAGGGCGCAGGAAAAAGCGCTTGAGGCGTCCCGGCCGAAAAACTCGACGACCGTCTGGCATTACGAGATCCAAGATTCGGCGAAGGTTCCAGCAATATTCTGGATCATCAACGAGCCGGCGATCACGAAGGCCGTCAAGAGCGGTGCCCGGGAAATTCCTGGGGTGAAGATCTGGAGCACTCAGGAAGTCGTGGCGAGGTGACCCATGGACTACGAATCAGAGGCGCGAAAACATAGCTGCGAAGGATGGGAGCCGGTCGCATGCCTGAAATGTGGCCACGTCGGGTGCAGCTTCTGTGTTGGTATCATTTGCGAACGCTGCACGAAGGAAAAGATGGAATGCGCCGCCGAAGCCAAGGCCGATGCGATCAGGGAGGAGTCATGAGCGAAACCAGAATCGCATCGATCAGCCTCCTGGCCCTCGGAATCGTGATCTTTACGGTAGTCCTGTTTTCAATGCATTGATGAGAATTTGAATGGAGAGAAGAGGGAATATGAAAAAATTAAAAGCCGCTGAGATTGAAGCATTCGACGGATTTCTCAGTAAAAAGCAGGCAGCGGAGTTGCTCGGAATTGCCGTGAGCACGTTGAATCACTGGATCGTTGACGGTTGTGCGCCGCCCTACTTCAAGGTGCGGAACCGGTTTGTCAGGTTCAGAGAAGAAGACGTTCGGAAATTCATTCAGATCACAATGGAGCGTAGGGTCGGGTAATGAAACTCCTTCCAGTCGAGAACGCCCCGGAATGGCTGAAACGTCATCCAGAGAGCGGTCGATATTACATCTCGTTTTTTCGAAAGGGAGTGGGCCAGCAGGAAAAGAGCCTCGGGCCCGACGTTACCACTCTCAAAGACGCCATCCGAAAGGGTGAGCGGCTCAAGGCGGAGATACTGACGGGCGGAAAGAACCCCATGCGCCACGTCAAGACGTTTGCGGATGTGGGCAAAGAGGTGCTGGACACTAAGATCAACCGCGCTCCGAAGACGCTGAATAACGCTGAATTACACATCGAGAAACACCTCGTTCCGTGGTTCAACGTAAACTGTCCCTATATCGACGACGTGACCGAAACCCACTGGGAGCGGTACATAACGGACAAGCGGGCCACGCGCCCGACCATGAAGTTCCTCAATCATCACAAATACCTCCGGATGATTCTCAAGCACGCATTTGACCGCGGCTATGTGAAGCGCCGGATTAAGATTGCAAACCCGGATCTGCCGACCCAGGCCGGGAAAGAGTTCTCAACCGCCGAGATCAGAAAGCTATTGAAGGCGGCAAGCAAGGACCTGAATCATCAGATCGTTCTGGCCATCCACACCGGTATGCGAAAGGGCGAAATCCTGCACCTCAAGTGGTCGAGGGTGGACCTCAAGGAGCGGGTGATTAACCTGCTTCCAGAGGACACGAAGACGCGCTATGGGCGGTCCTTCCCTTTGACGCCCGAGGCCGTCGATGTGCTCAAGTCACGAATCACGCCTGGCATGGGTGAGTATGTTTTTAGGTCTCGTTATGACCATGCATCCTCGAGCACGTCAAACAAGACCGCATGGAAGGCGTGCAAGCGCAGGGCAAAGGTTACCGGACGGTTTCACGATTTCCGGCATACTTTTGTCAGGAATGCGCTTGATCAGGGGGTTGCGCCGGTCAAGGTAGCCAAGTATACGGGGATGAGCCTCCAGGTGCTCGATGAAGTTTACGGGCAGTTGAAAGCCTCCCAGATGCTCGAAGTGGTTTCCATCAATTCGGGAAAATTTCGGGAGTTGATAAAATGAGGCGATTTCTCCCGTGTACTGGTGTGGGGAATTCTGCTTTGGGAGCAGAGGGTCGTGAGTTCGAATCTCGCCGCCCCGACCATCTTTTTCAGCCATTTTCAGGCACTTTTCACAAAAACACACACCTAAACCCACCTGGCCGCATATTGCCGAATATTGCGTGTTTTTGCCGTCGTTCGCCTGTCCCACTACGGGAATACTTCGGGAGTCCCTTTGCCGTCCGCTCGGGGGTCGCCATGACCTAGCACACCCGTTTACCTTTCGGGCAGCGCAGGACGTGCGCCCACACATCAAGAGAGAGCGCCGGGGTTGGGGGATCTGCGGCGGTCAAAACAGCGAGAGTAGTATGTCAAAAAGATTTACTGATACTGAACTTTACGACCAGGACTGGTTCCTGGAACTTCCGCCGCGTTTGAAGTGCGCATGGGAATATCTCTGCAAGCGGTGTGACACGATTGGGATCTGGCGGATTGGCGTTCGCAAGATGTCGAACGACATCGGCGAAGCGGTGTTGCTCGAAGAACTGACGAAGCACTTCAAGGCTATCGTAATCGACGAGGACCGGCTATTCCTGCCTGGGTTTGTCCCCTTTCAATACGGCGACCCCCTTGGCCGGCTGTCCCCGACAAACAAGTATCATCGCAACATCGCCGAGAAGCTGCGGTCAATGGGGTTACCACTTCCTGAGTTTAGGACCGTTGTTTCTAAAGAAGATTCACATGTAGGGGATACCCACCCCATCGACACCCCATCGGTATCCCATCCGCATCCCACCCCCCCTCCGATCCCGATGGGACAAGGATCAGGAACAGGATCAGGAACAGGATCAGGAAGTTCTTCGTCTGCAGAAGGGGGAGTGGGGGAAACGGCGACTGATGAAAATCTTGTAGCGCCGTCAAACCCCCGGCCGGCGCAGTCTGGAATTCCGACAGAGGTCAAAGCGGAGTGGGAGAAGACGCTTAAGCATTACGGGCGCGGTCCGAACTGGATCCGCGACGAGGTGCCGCTCTATCAGGTCTACCAGCAGAAAGAAATAAAGAGCTGGGTGCGTGTAAAGAATGCGCTGGCTGGATTTAGAAAAGAAACGGCGAGCAAGAATTATAGTCCTGCCGCCCATGTGAATCTCGAGCGCCTGAAGGACAAGGCCTCTTTTGCTCATCTCGAGGCGCTCGGCGAGACAGAAGACTCACGGTTAGCGACAAATCAAGGCAACTCAGATTGGGAGGCCAAATTCTTGGCCGGAGGTGTGGCGTGAATCGAGAAGACTTTGTTCCGCAGATGAACCGGCTGATGACCACTTTTGGAAAAGCACACTATCCGAGTGAACGGCTGGACCTGATTTGGAAAGAAGTGGGGTCACTCGAAAGTGCGGATTTCAACCGAATCGTAGATTACCTAATTTCGGAACTTCGACAGGCACCTCTGCTGCCAGAGATTCGCGAGCAAGCCGCCAGGGCCAGAGAGCGCGCATGGAACCGGCAGAAGAAAGAGCGATTTGCTCCGGTCGTGCCGATTCGCTCGGTGTGCTCCCGCTGTTATGACTCCGGAGTTGTGCTGGCTAGGTTGAAAACCGATCGCTCAGCGTTCGCGTTCAAGTGCTCGTGCTCGAACGGGAGAGCGGATCGTCGCAACTATCCCGTGTGGACAGTTAGCGATGAAGAAATGTTTGAGGCGGTATGAGCGACCGCAACTGGGAACTCATCAGGGAGGCCGCATGGCTTTGAAATGCGAAATCTGCAATTCGATCTACTTGGTCGGGCGGCATCACAAATTTCCGCAGCACAAAGCGAACCGGAAGCTTTACCCGGAGTTCATCGACGACGTTCGGAACCTCCAGTTTGCCTGCGTAGACTGCCACGCGGGGCACCGTTCGCCGGATCTAATTCACTGGAACGAACTCGACTTCTGCCGGGAGATGGGAATCATTCCCCGCTCGAAACTAATGCGCCCGAGGATTTACCGATGACCACACCCGAGGGACTGATCAAGAGGCAGATTCGAGATTACCTGAATGCGCTCGGAATTTACCACCGGGTGATTCAGCTAGGCGGGATCGGTGGACGGTCGAACTCTGGGAAGGGGATTTCGGACATCATCGGGGTTCTGAAAGATGGGCGGTTCCTAGCAATCGAGATCAAGACCCAACAGGGACGGCTGAGCGAGGAGCAGCGGGAGTTCCTGGACTCGGTTTCGAGGTCGGGCGGTTTGGCGTTCGTTGCGAGAAGTTTGGACGATGTGGCCTCGGCCTTGAAGAATGGGGTGAAAATTCAGCCTGGGCAATCCTCGTGCGTCTCAGTGGGTGTTTAAACTGCGCCGTCAGAGGATATTTAGTTCTTAAATAAGGATTGTTGAATTAATCAGTCAAGTAAAGGAGTTTTGAAATGTCAGTTCGATGTGTGAAGTGCGGGGTGAAGATGGCCTCTGACAATAGGCATGGAGAGTGTTGGTCTTGCCGCGTCAGGAAGTGTGCGGTGTGCGGCAAGGAATTCGTTTACCAGAGGTCGGATCAGAGCCGGTGTGCGGATCACAGGACCGTTACCGATATCGAGGCTTACAAGCTCAAGATGAATGTCGGCGCCGTGGACCTCCGCCGCCACACGCTGGGGCTCTCCCGCCTTCCGGTCCTCTTCGCTCTAGCCGTGGTCTGCGCCGTGGTGATGAGCCTCGCGGATGGGTGGAAAATTCCGTGAGCAGAGAAAAACCGATTCTTTTTTCGGGTTCGATGGTCCGCGCGATTCTCGAAGGCTGGAAGGTCCAAACCAGACGCGTGGTGAAGCCAAGCGTAATTCACCCGGCACAATGCCCCTTCGGCCAGCCCGGAGACCGGCTCTGGGTCAGGGAGACATTCGGCTTTACTAAGGGCAACGGCATCACAACGGTCTATCGTGCCGATGGCGTCAAAGACGACTCGGGCGAGCGCACGGGGTGGTGGTTCGGCGACCGATTTATTCACGGCGAGTTTGGGTGGGTTCCTTCCATTCACATGCCCAGACACAAATCCCGGATCACGCTGGAGATCACCGGGGTCCGCGTGGAGAGGCTTCAGGACATCAGCGAAGAGGACGCGAAGGCGGAAGGGGTAATCCCGTTCGGCCCCACTCTCGGGAAAGAGCAGCGACTTTGCGACGGTGGTCCACGAACACAAGGCACCCATCCATACACAGTTGCATTCGGCTGTCTCTGGGACTCCCTCGCGAAGCCCGGCTCGACCTGGGCGGATAATCCGTTCGTCTGGGTCGTGGAGTTCAAGAAGCTCTGACCTCCCCGCAAGAGAGATTTAAACAACAAACATAAGGAGTAAGTAAAATGTGCAAGTTCTTTTCGTATGTAAGCAAAGGTGATGGTGAATTCAAATATTTCGATGTTGAGGCGCGAAAGCTAATCAACGCCGGAAAGTTGCTCGATAAGGGCGGCAACAAAATTGAGAAGGCAGACAGTCACGCCGCGATTTGCAGCCACTTCGGGATCAACGAGGACGCGTGCAACAAATACGAGTATCTACCGGACGAAGACCAATTCGTCATAGACACTCAGAACGCCAAGAAGGACGACCGACAGGCCGCAGAACAGTGGGCCAAGGCACTGCCGTATCACCTCGTCGCCAAGCTAAAGAATCTTGGGAAGGGGAACAGCGGCAACTGGAACAGCGGCCACAGTAACAGCGGCAACTGGAACAGCGGCAACTGGAACAGCGGCCACAGGAACAGCGGCAACTGGAACTCCGGCCACAGTAACTCCGGCGACTGGAACTCCGGCTACAGGAACTCCGGCAACAGTAACTCCGGCAACAGTAACTCCGGCGACTGGAACTCCGGCTACAGGAACTCCGGCAACAGTAACTCCGGCAACAGTAACTCCGGCGACTGGAACTCCGGCCTATTCAACACCAACACCCCTAACGTTCGCCTGTTCAACCGTAACTCTAAAGTGCCTCGGACAGACCCGCGAATTCAGAAGGTTCTCGGCATTGGCCCTTGCCTCACTCAGTGGGTTTATCTGTCCGAGATGACCGCAGATGAGCAGAGCAAATATCCTCACGCACAAACCACGGGCGGGTATTTGAAGAAGCTCGAATACAAAGAGGCGTGGAGGGGTTATTGGGAGAAATCCAACCAGGACGTTAAGGACGCTTTCTTGGGTCTTCCATTTTTCGACGCAAAGATATTTGAAGAGATTACCGGAATCAAAGTTGAGCAACCCAAGAAGAAGACCGTTTAACCAGCCCACGGGCTATGGGGATGAAAATGAAGATACCAAGAAAAATAGTTGAAGAGATTGAAGCGGTGAGCGTCGAGGTTCACTGCAAAGTGTGTGACTCAGGGATTTACACGCTCAAGAATCACGCTGGAGAAGAGATAGCTCAAATTGATGAGGACTATGTTCCTACGTTCTTTCCGGGCGAACATTACGGCGACTATCTGATTTTAGACATCAACCTTGAAACTGGCTTCATTCAAAACTGGAAGAAACCGGAGCCAATGGCAGTAGCAAGAGCATTTGGAATTATCGAGCAGGAAGAATAACCCCGGCCAAGCGCCCGAGAGAGAGGAGTAGAGAGGATGAGTATGGAAACTAGATGGAACACAGAGGGCGGTAAGATCAAGCTGGAGTGCGATTCCAACTCGCTCGCCGCGATGTTTGGCATCATGCAGACGTTTTGCAACGAGATTGACGAAGCACTCTGGGGCACGAGCGGTGATGACTTGAACAAGCGCCAGAAGGAAGTATTGGATTATATCCGCTATGCAATTGAGGAGCTGGGGCAGCGCCTGTCCGTTCTGGACACTGAACTGGAGACGGTTCCCGAGGCTATCGCACTGCCGTTCTGGGAGGATTCCAAATGACCTCCCACCAACCCCGCCCGAAGGTGGAGGAACTATTGTGTATGGCACCGAGTGAGATGGGGATGGGGCAGATTCTCGCGCTGCAGTTGTATTGCGGTGAAACTTTGGAGGCACTCGAATCCGCAAGGGCCGAGGCTGCGAAGCTGAAACGGCAGGTAAGTTTAGCGGAGGACTGCCTTACTCACTACATAGTCACGCGCGATAAGGACGGAATGCTCAGCATTCAGCGCAAGGATTGACGCCTACTGGAGCCTCGCGGAGAGCGCAACGAAGGGGAGCGTATGAGCGAACTTGATGAAATCAGAGAGCGGCTACGGGTTGTGATTACCGAAACCTGCAACAAGGTGGGGTGTGAAGACTGTGACTTAAAGTGGGAAGACTCGTGTCAGGCAATACTCCTTCAAGGAAAAGAAATGGACTTGGAGAGCGCAACGAAGGAAGGGCGAGGTTCCCATGGAAAAGAATGAATTACACGAAGCGTTTACCGTCCCGCAGTGCCCGGGGTGTAAGGAGAAGGAGGCTGAGAATCGCGAGCTACGCAAGAAGCTGGACACCCTCGCCGCATCCGAACTGGCACTGAACGGACAGGTAATCGAGTTACGGGAGGCGCAGGAGAGGCTAAGGATTGCTGAAGAGCTACTAGACATGTCCTGCACCTGTGATTTATCCGTCGGGCACGTTTGTGGCGCGTGCTTGTTCTTGCGTGACTGCGCACCCTCCTCCGAGGAGAAGGGCTGTGACCCGGAATTAGCGGCTGACGGCAAGTGCCCGTGTGGTGGCGCATGAGTTGGGGTGAAAGAAGCTGCAAGAGGCCGTGTAGGTCACTGAGATGCACCATGGAAACGTGCAACGTGGATTGCCTTTCGTATGTGTGGGACGGAGTAACTGAAGCGGACAGCTATAAAAGCAAGCCACCCAAAGAGGAACCCATTATCGAGAAGAAACTCAAACCGTGGTGGATGAAAAAGAAAGGGACCAAATGACCCACTTCTGCAAGGACTGCGAGCACAGGTGTAAGGCTGGTACCATCATACGAAATCCCATCAAACAAGTATCAGGGGGGCGATGTATGAGCACCACAGAGGAGACGATAGCGTATTGGCGTAGTCGGGCAAAAGACTATGAATCCAAGTACAACGACTGGAAGACGAGGGCGAGAGGCATGAGGGCAAAGATAAAGGAAATTGCAAACGCCGATCCTTGCGAGTGCGACCACTGTCCATGTGAAAGTAAGGCATTCAGCGTCCTAAAGGAGATAGAGAAACCAGCGCAGAGCGCGGAGGTAAGGACAGATGAGTGACCTAAGCGATACTGCGCAAACATGGCTGTTTGCCGCCGAAGAAGTCGCCAAATGGCGGGAGCTTCACATCAGGAATTATCGGGAGTGTCCGACGACCGACCCGAAAGGCGCTTTGCGGGAGCTAAAGAATACACTGAATCTCCTTGGTGTGATTGAGTCGGGGTTTTTGAAAAAAGCGGGGTTCAGCGCGGAATACATTTTCAGGCAGTCGTGCGAGAGAACAAAGAGCGAAGGAATAGGAGAATACCCATGACCCACTTCTGCAAGGACTGCGAGCATAGGAGGGTGGAAAACTACGGCGCGTGGCAATCAGAGCACCATTGCTGTGCGCCCATTCCCGGCAACATGGATTTAGTCAAAGGCGAACCCGGCTGTGACGGAGGTATTTGCTGTTATAAAAGGCGCACCTCCCCGACCTGCCCGGACTTCAAGCAAAAGAGAAAGTGGTGGAAGGTATGGAGGACCAAATGAGCGAGAAGGCATGGGCAACAAAACTTGCCGGTGAGGTTTTGGAGAAATCCTATAACCGAGAAAAAGGCTGGTACGTCTGGAAGGTGAAGGACGCGATGATTACGGCGCTCCTTGCGGCGCGGGACAGGGGGTTAGAGGAGGCTGCTGATGCAGTTGGATGCTATCCACTCGGAACATGTGGCAACTGCGTATCCAAAAACCGCACTGCTATTTTAGCCCTCAAGAAAGGGGGAGCCGGTGAGTGACTGTGAATATGAAAACACTCGGCGGGTGCAATATGCCAACGGCGCTCAGTTCGTCCCGGTGTGCGTGAATTGTTTCCAGTTCGTGAAGGCAGACCAAACCATAAATTGCAATGACGCCACCGGACTGCAGGACGTTCCAAACGCCACATGTAAGAAGTGCGGCAGAACTAAAATGATATTCGAGGGGTTTTATGACTGACCAAAGCGCGGCGAGGGAGAGGGCTGCCAGCAAGTACGCCAAGGACAAGTGGAAGAACGGGCGCTCATGGGACAAGCCGGTGCGATATTCTTACGACGACTTCCTTGCCGGATACGCCGAGGGCGCGAAAAGCAGGGATGGGGACATTGCACTGGTCATTGAAAACTTGAAAGCCGAGGAAGCTGAGTGCGAAGACTGGAGGTTGGAATACGAGAACCTTTGTAAGTTCGCTACAGACTTTGAGAACCAGAGGGACCGATGGAAGGAGACGGCGGAGAGGGCGGTGGAGGCGCTACGGTTTTACTCCGAATGCGGTGAAGTCTGGTTGTCATTAAAACACGACGAGGATGGCGACACAGAGGGCGCTGTAGTTCGGTTTCAAGAGGAAGCGGTGAAGGCAATTCAAGAAGTGGCCCGCGAAGCCCTCCGCGCCATCGAAGAGAGGGGGAAGGCATGACCCTCCCCCGCGCGTAGTGGCGGACCTGCCCGGATTACTGGTTATTCTTGACCGGAATGCGAGCTAAGGTATTATGTGTTTTAGGCATGACAAAACGCACCAAAACTAGACGAAAAAAAGACTCAAATGGTAAGGCATTACGCAACCAGTCAATAATGGGCGAGGCCATGAAAGGGAAAACCACGGGGGAAATTGCGCAGGAATACGGCGTTTCTCGACAAGTGGTGTCAAAAGTTCTGAACTCGGATGAGGCTAAGGCGCTTGTCTCTCTCGGAACCCAGCGGATCCACCTCCTGATGTCCAATGCGATAGATACACTCGAGTTCATGATGGACAACAAGCAGGAGTTCGGAATGGCCGGCTCGGCGTTTCAGTCAGCTAAGGCGATTTTAAAAACGCTCGGAGTGCTCAAGGAGAGCGTGGACCTCAACCACAACTTCCCGAAGCCATGTGTCATCAAGCGGTCGGACGGAACCGAGGTTGTTTTGGGAACAGAGCAGGACTTACAGGAGAACAAATGACGTTTATCGTGGCCGAATGCGGCTCAAATTGGCGCGACCTGAACGACTGCCGGCACTCGATTGCGATGGCCAAGGCAGCGGGAGCGGACGCGGTGAAGTTTCAGGCGTTTAATTGGTATTCGCTTTATGGACACGGATTAGCACACACCTACATGGCGGACGACGACGGCGGCAATGTCCACCCCGTGCCGAAGCTTGACGGTGCGCTTCCCCTCGACTGGCTCCCACACTTGAAACAAAAGGCCGACTCGGTTGGGATTGAGTTCATGTGCTCAGCGTTCAGTCCGGAACTGTACGACGCCGTGAATCCGTTCGTGACCCGACACAAGGTGGCGTCAGCTGAGATGAGCCACATCAGGATTTTAGAAAAGCTCCGCGGCTACGGCAAGCCCGTGATTCTCTCCACCGGAGCGCACGGAGGGCACGACATAGGTTATGCGCTGGACCACCTCGGAAGCACGCCGACCACGCTTATGTACTGCGTAGCGAACTACCCGGCAAAGCACGTTGACCTTCGGGTGATGAGCCTGCTTCGCAAGCGCTTCAAGCGCCCGGTTGGATTCTCAGACCACACGCTGGACATTGCGGAGATTCCAAGGCGCGCAGCGGTTAAGGGTGCGGCGGTAATAGAGAAGCACTTCACAGCAATTCCAGACGTGGACACGCCAGACCGGGACCACTCGCTTAACGTCGACCAGTTTAAGACCATGGTGCAGGCCGTTCGAGGTAGCCTAGTTCCTCGCATTGGGTATACTGGCGAAGAAAACGACATGGTATCCCGGCATAACCGGAGGCTGATCGCAACACGAGACATTGCTCCCGGTGATGTGCTCCAGGAGGGCGTGAACTTCGGAATTTACAGGAGCCTGAAGGACGACATAAAAGGGTTAAGCCCGTTTGCCGTTGGTCAGGTTCACGGCAAGACCGCCAAGGCAGCGATTGCCGCGGGCGATGGGATCGGGCCGGGGGATGTATGAACAAGTGCGAACCGGCACCGCCACCAAGATATTATAGGCATTCGGCGCCCAAGGCGGATGGGCTTAATTATGCTGAGACCAAGAAGAAAGGACCGCCATTCCTCGCCTTTTCCGGTCCTTCGTTTGATGGAGGCAGCAGGCCAATAAGAAAACGAGCATATTACCGAGCCATGAATAGAGGCGAGCGGTGGGGGGCGTTTGTTGTTTCTAGAATTAATATATGGGCTTTCACCAGACACGGTAGAGACAAGTGGTGGGACGAACTCAGGGCGGCCAGCATGCGGAGGTAGCTCCCACGCTTAACTTACAGAAATAACAACTTACAGGACACCTCAAACGCCGGACGTGTATCCTGTCAGACGCCCTAGAGTTCACCCCACACAGTAAGAACCAGGAGCGCGCGCTGTTCACGCCCAAGCGCATCCTGCTTTTAGGCACCGGCACCCAGTGGGGTAAGACCCAAGTGGGTGGGCTTCGCATGAAGATGAAGCTCCACCAGTACACCGATCCCGCTGACAACTTCATCATCACCGCACCGACCTATAAAACGCTTATGCAATCCACAATGCCGGCGTTCCTGCGGCTCATGGACGGCTATGGCGTCTACAACAAGAAAGACGACGTTTTTAAAATGCACTCGGGCGGCACGGTCTACTGTCGAACGGAGACTGACCCAGACTCGATCGTCGGCATTACGAACGTAAAGCACATATGGGGTGACGAGGCAGGAAAGTACCGCCTCTACTTTTGGGAGAACATGCAAGCCCGCGCCGACTTCTGCGGGTGCGGTATCGACCTGACCACATCACCCTACGCGCTGAACTGGATCTACACCGAGCTCATCAAACCGTGGAAGTCCGGGCGACGAACCGAAGATCTGGAAGTCATCTCGGCCGCATCATGGGAAAATCCATACCATTCACTGCACGACCCCAAGAAACTAGCGGAAAAACGTGCCACGATGGACCTCCGGCGCTTCAACATGATTTACGGCGGCGAGTGGAACCGCATGGAGGGGCTGGTCTATGACTGCTGGGACGATCCGCAAAACCTTGTCGATCCGTTTCAGTTGCCGGTGGGCACGAGGTACTACGGCGGCATCGACTGGGGATACTATCCCGACCCGTTCGCACTCAAGATCAGGGCCATTACACCGGACGGCCGGCACTATGGAGTGTCCGAATTCGTGAAAAACAAGCTCACGATTACCGACATCATCCAGGTTGCGAAGCAAAAGATTCAGGTGTTCGGAGTGCAGAGGTTTTTCTGCGACCCATCGCAGCCCGGATACATCGAGGAGATGAATCGAAACGGGTGCCCCGCGGAGGGCGCCGATAACGACATCCGCCGCGGCATCGATCTGCATTACGAGCTGGTGAAAAGCAGGAAGTACAAGGAATTCAAGGGGCACTGCCCGCACAGCGCGGACGAGCGGGAAACCTACCACTATCCAGAAGCCAAGGACTTGAAGCCAGACGAGAACTCGAAAGAACAAAACCCGGTGGATCAGTCGAACCACTGCATGGACGTGGACCGCTACTTGACGATGATGACCTACCGCAAGGAAGAAAAGCACTCGCCAAAGGTTGCAGGACAGAGTAAAAAGTATAAGAATAGATTGGACGAGCTCAAGAACAGCTACAAGCGGCGCGACGAAGAGCGCTTTTCGTAAATTACAGAATCTAAAACTTAATCCCTTACAAATTACAGCAGAGCACCGAGGATCCCATGATCTACGAGTACCGCTGTGTAAAGTGCGAGCAGAAGTTCGACGTTGTAAAGTCTGTGAAGGACATCGACGTTAACGAGTTCTGCCCACACGACGGCGCCCCAGCCGAGCGCGTCTTTGTGCCGACTCGTGTTTACTTCTCTGGCGCTGCAGTGACGCACGCAGAATACAACCCAGGGCTTGGGTGCGTGGTGAAGAACAAAGCTCACAAAGACGACATCTGCAAGCGCCGCGGACTGGTTGAGATCGGGAACGACTTCAAGAAGCCAGACACAATTCACAAAACATTTAGCGAAGACCGAGAAGCCAAGCGCAAAAAGCGCTGGGAGAGCGACGACTAATGGCTGAGATTCCAATGCTTCAAGAGCACCAGGCGCCCGATCTGTCCACGCAGCCGGGGGGATACGCCCCAAACGCCGAAGAGAAACGGGCAATCAAGCTCGTGAATGGGCTGTTTGACAAGGCCAAGAAACACCGCAAGAAATACGACGAGAAGTGGCTCGATAACTACAAGATGTTCAGAGGCAAGCAGTGGAAGGAGCAGCGCCCCTCCTACCGGCACTCTGAAGTCATCAACTTCATTTTTCAGAGCATTCAGAGCGTTATTCCCATTCTGACGGACGCCCGCCCGCGGTTTGAGTACATGCCCCAAGAGCCATCTGACATGGAGTTCGCCAAGGTTCTTTCGGACGTTGCGGCAAGCGATTGGGACCGGGGTAACTGGCTCATGCAATTGGCCGAAAACATTTACGACGCGCATTTTTACGGCACTGGCTTCGGGTACATGGGGTTTGACCAGAAGGCGCTGATGGGTGTTGGCGCGATCGATTTTGAGAGTGGAGACCCGTTCTACTGCTTCCCCGACCCGAACGCGCGGGAGGTCAACGACAAGCGCGGAAAGTAGAAC
>Ga0209728_1000384_pt1 | contig 38499 bp, 51 predicted proteins | sample RifGroD1_FD_183997 | JGI IMG/M metagenome (GOLD analysis project Ga0209728, IMG submission 183997) | Groundwater microbial communities from Rifle, Colorado, USA - Groundwater D1 (SPAdes) (version 2) | ecosystem: Environmental > Aquatic > Deep subsurface > Groundwater | place: Rifle, Colorado... | reverse complement strand
AAATTGTATTTATAAAAATGTTCGCAGGAGAAGCATTGTATAATAAGATGATTATGAAAAATCATACTGGATTATCTAAAAAGAATAATAAAGTTAAGTTAGACATCATTGGAAAGTTCACATTGAACAAATGGAACGGAAATGAATTTCCCCAAATTGAGATCATCGATTTTAATGTTAGTAAAGAAAAAGATTTTAAGTTTTAAATATATAAATAAATATTATTATATGATATAATGATGCAGAGAAGGAGGATTAAATTTGATAATATTAGATCAAGATTTTGTACATTTACACAATCATGGAGAACACTCGAATTTACGCTTTCGCGATTCAGTTAATAAAGTTAAAGATATGATTCTACATGTTGATTCACTGGGAAATCGTGCAATGGCCTTAACCGAGCATGAATCAATTAGCTCTCACATTAAGTTCTTAAATACAATAAAGGAATTAAAATCTAAAGACAAAATACATAAGGACTTTAAACCAATTCTAGGAAATGAAATATATTTAGTTGATGAAGAAACAATGTATGAAGAAATGAAGGATCAAAATAAAAAACCTAAGTTCTATCATTTTCTAATTTTAGCCAAGGATAATGAAGGTCATGAGCAAATGAGAGAACTATCCACTAGAGCATGGACGAGATTATTCAGTTATAAAGGTGTTGAAAGAGTTCCTACTTTCTACAGTGATATAGAATCAATTTTAGGAGAAAATAAAGGGCATTTGATAGCATCAAGTGCCTGTCTTGGAGGAATGTTGCCACACTTGATTTTGAGTCTCTTACAGGAAGAAAATGAAGAGATTCAAGAACAAATAAAAGATGAGCTAGATGATTTTTTAAATTGGTGTCTTGATTTATTTGGAGAAGATTTCTACATCGAACTCCAACCCTCTTTACAACAGGAGCAAATAGACTTTAATAAAATGGCAGTAAGAATAGCAAAAGCATATAATATCAAATGGATAGTGACAACTGATGCACATTATCTAACTGCCAAAGATAGAGAAATTCATAAGGCATTCTTAACCTCAGAAGATGATTTAAACAACAATCGTGAAGTAGATATGTTTTATAGCACAACTCATTTCTTCACTATAGATGAGATATTTAAGAATATGGATTATTTAGAAACTGAAGATATTGAAAAAGCAATATTAAACACTAAAGAAATTGCTGATAAGGTTATTGGATATGATTTTTTTGCTGAATCTATTATTCCTTTGAGGGAATTACCTGAAAAATCAGAGTGGTATCCAGTTAATCAAAAAATATTAAGTAAATATCCATATATAAAAGAACTTTATGAAGATATTGAGAGTCAGCATACTTTCTTGATTACTCAAACATTTAAAGGAATAGAAGAAAGAGAAATCAAAAAAGAAAAATTAGACGATGTATTAGAAAGAGTTAATATTGAATGCAAAGAAATCACAGGAGCAAGCAAGGCTAAACATCAACCAATGGGAGCATATCTAAACACTATGCAAAAAAATGTAGATATTATTTGGGAAGAAGCCGAATCATTTGTTGGGCCTGGGAGAGGTAGTGCTAATGGATATATTATCAATTATTTATTGGGCATTACTCAAGTAAATCCATTAGAACAAGGTGTAGAAATGCCTCATTGGAGATTCATGTCTGCAGAAAGACCAGACATTTTTGACATTGATATAGACTATAGTTCTCATAAAAAAGATGTAGTAATGGATAAGATAGTGAAGTATTATCAAAGTATCGGTGGAGATGCAATTAGAGTATGTACATTTGGTACAGAAACGTCTAAATCAGCTATTCAAACAGCCTGTAGAGGGTTGCACATCAATAATGATGTTGCGTTGTATCTGAGTAGTCTTGTACCTGTAGAAAGAGGAAAAGTATGGAGCATTCATGATTGTTTCTATGGAGATCCAGACAATGGAAGAAAAGCTGTAACCGAATTTAGAAATATGGTAAGCGAGTATGTAGATAAAAATTTATTAAACGTCATTCTAGGAATTGAAGGATTAATTAATAAAAGGTCTACCCACGCTTGTGGAGTCCTTATATTGAATGAACCAATTACAAAGCATAATTCGGTAATGAGAAGTCCAAGTGGAGAATTAATATCCGCATATGAATTACACGACTCAGAACAAGTATCAAATCTAAAGTATGATTTTCTAAATACCAAAACAGAATCGATGCTTCAGTTGACCATGGAAATGTTAGTGAAAAACAAAAAAATCGAATGGCAAGGAAGTTTAAGAAAAACATATAATAAATATCTACATCCAGATGTTATAGATTTCAAATCAAAAAAAATGTGGGATATTCTATGTAGAGGGGAATTACTCTCCTGTTTTCAATTCGAATCAAGTGTGGGCGAACAAGCAATTAAACTAATTCAACCGCAAAATTTAATTGATGCTTCTAATGGAAATACAGTTATGAGGTTAATGGTGGAAAATGGAGAACAACCATTAGAAAAGTTTGTTAGATATAAAAATAATATTTCTGAATGGTATAAGGATATGAAAAGGTTTGGATTAAATAAAGAACAAATCAATATAATGGAAAAACATTTGTTGCAAGATTATGGAGTATGTTCAAGTCAAGAAAAAATGATGCTATTAACTATGGATAAAGATATTGCAGGTTTTGGAGTAATAGAGAGCAATAAATTGAGAAAAGGAGTTGCGAAAAAACAGCAAAAACTAATTGATGATGCTAAAACACTGTTTTTTGAATGGGGAGAAAAAGCCAATGCTCCTAAAATTTTATTAGAATATATCTGGAATGAGCAAATAGCTCTACAATTGGGGTACAGTTTCTCAATTTTGCATTCCGTAGCATATACAATCATTCTTATTCAGCAATTGAATCTAGTCTATTATTATCCTCCTATTTATTGGAATACAGCAGTATTAATGGTAGAGTCAGGAGCAGTTGATAGAGAAGTGAGCGAAGACTCTGATATTGAAGCAAAAGAAAGAACCACTAATTATGGAGAAATTGCAAAAGCAATAGGAAAATTGCAAGCTAAAAATATCAACATATCATTGCCATATGTAAACAAAGCAGAACAAGGATTTTTACCGAATGAAGAAAATAATGAAATTATCTTTGGATTCAAAGGAATTATGAAAATCAATAATGAAACAGCACAAACAATAATGCAAAATAGACCATATGCAAATTTAAAAGATTTTCATGATAGATTGGTATTAGTAAAAAAAGAAGTGGCTTTAAAAACTGGCAAAACACAAATGAGGTCTTTAGTAGCAGAAGGTCAAACAATAATGCTAATTAAGGCAGGAGCATTTGATAAGATTGAAAATAAACCAAGAGAAGAGATATTAGAAGACTATTTGCGACTATTGAATCCTTCAAAGCAAAAATTAAATTCTAAAGATATTTCAAAAATTGCAGAAATGGGAATTATACCTTCCAACTTAAAAGAGGAAATCAAATTCTATAATTTTAGAGAATATTTAATGGGTATGCCAAAACAAAAAGATGAACAATCAAAGACAATTGTGTGGTATAAAATACACGATGAAGAAAATGAAAGTGATACCGACTATGCAAATGGTTTTTTCTTAGAACATTTTGCTAATGAAATGGAGGAAAATAAAGATTATAAATATGATGAAGAAGGATATTTATTGATTGCATTAGGAACTCCACGTAAAGGATCTTTTGAATTTATTTATAAGAGTAAAATTACTCAATTAAATAGATGGATAAACACAGAAGAATGTGTAAATACATATACGAATAATATTTTTCAAAATATTAAAAATGAGAATATGCAAGGCAATATTAGTTCTTGGGAAATGGCAAGCATGAATTATTACTATAATGTTCACGAACTTGCAGGAATTGATCAAGAAAAATATGGAGTAGTAGATTTCAATGATCTGCCTGAAGATCCTGTAGTGATTGGATTTACTAAATACAAAGGACTACAATATCCGAAATTTCAATTAAATAGAATTGTAGGGACAGTATTGGATAGAGATAAAAACAAACATTCTGTAACTATATTAACTCCTACTGGGGTTGTAGTATTAAAATTTTACGCAGGTCAATTTTCTTTTTATGATAAAACTATATCGAAGGATGTAGGAGTAGCAGATGAAAATGGTAAAATTAAAAAAGTAGTATTGGAGAATGGATGGTTTTCTAGAGGTAGTTTGATCATGGTCACAGGTTTCAGAAGAGGAGATATCTTTAAACCAAAAAGATACAAAAATAGTATTTACCAACATGCTCTATCTAAAATTGTAGAAGTTAGAGAAGATAATGAACTAATACTTCAAAATGATAGAGTGCAATTGGTAGAATAAATTAAAGGAGTGACACATTTGGAAGAAGATTATGAGGATATATTAGTAAAGTGTAAAGTCCGCTTAACAAAACAAAGATTTCCACAAGATAAGATTATTGGCAATGGAGATTTTGGGATAATCATTGTTACTGTATTGGACGTTTTGCAGGGAGATCCACAAATAAACAAGTGGGGAACGATTACTTTAACTGGCAACATGTGTGAAATAAACGATGAAGATATATATATTGTAACAGGAAGAGAATTAACACATGAAAAATACGGATTGCAATATCAAGTAATATTTATGTGTACAGATATAAAATTAACTAATAAAGCTGATCAATATAAATTCCTAGAAAAAATATTACCTGAGAAACAGTGTGTGGATATATTTAAAGCATTTGAAAATCCAATGGAAATATTAGAGAACAAAGATGTTAAGGCATTATGCACCATTAAAGGAATTGCCGTTCCTACAGCATTAAAGTTAATAGAAAAATATGAAAATGGAAAAGATTATTCTGAAGCATATGTTGAATTAGATAAGTATGGGTTAACCAAACATATGATAGATAAATTAGTTGATTATTTTGGAAGTCCTAATACAGTAATTGCTAAAATCAATGAAAACCCCTATCTGTTAATTGATGAAATGGACGGAATAGGATGGGAAACCGCAGATGAGATGGCCTTAAATGGTGGTTTGGGTGAATATTCAATTAATAGGATAAAGGCATATATTAAATATTATCTATATGAAGAAGCTAATGAAGGCAATACATGGGTAGATATAGATGATTTACTAGACGCAGTAGATGGATCAATTAGTGCTGATTTACCACAAGAAATTTTATCAGAAGCATTAAAAGAAATGAATGATAAAAATATAATCTGGACTAATGAAGATAAAGATAGAGTAGGCTTAATGAAATATTTTAAGTTAGAAAAACACATTGCAGAAGAACTTCATAGATTAAATTCAGTAGAAAATACATTTGGAATTGGTGATTGGAGAACAAAAATTAAAGGACTAGAAATAAGGCAAGGTTGGGAATTTACAGATGAACAAATTGAAGGTATTCAGGCAATATTAGAATACCAAGTTATAATGATAATTGGGGGAGCCGGAAATGGAAAATCGTCTACGGTAGCAGGAATGCTTGAGGTATTTAAAGAAAATTACACTTTTGCTCAAACTGCATTATCTGGTAGAGCATCTTGTAATTTGAGTGAAATTACTGGTGAAGATGGATATACAATACATAGATTATTAGGATACAATCCTAAAGTTGGTTTTGTCTATAATAAAAGCAACAAGCTACCTAAAGACATAACCATTCTAGACGAATTAAGTATGTGTGGAGCAGATATTTTTTATAAGTTAATTCAAGCAATAGAGACAGGATCAAAATTAGTTATGTTGGGAGACAAACATCAGTTAGAGGCCATTGGCGTAGGCAATATTATGTTTGATATGATAGAAAGTGGATATATCAAGTGTGTAGAATTAACTAAAATCCACAGGCAAGCAGAAAAATCAGCAATAGTGACCGAAAGCATAAAGATAAAAGATCGGAAACAAATAATTGATAAAAACTTTATGGGAAAGGAGGTAAGAGGAGAGTTACAAGATTTTGAACTAGATATATATAAAAACAAAGATACTACTCCTAAAAGAGTCGTAGCACATTTTAAAGAATTATTGCCAAAAACAGAGGATATTTTTGATATCCAAGTAGTAGTACCAATGAAAGAAAGAGGGAAAGCAAGTGCATATTATCTAAACAACTTGCTACAAGAAATTGTTATTGATACTGGATTTAGCGAAAAAATAGATGTTGGAGAAAATTCAAAGCATCCTTTTTCTATTTTTGTTGGAGATAAAGTATTAAACAATAAAAATAATTATGAGACTCTAAATGAAAATGGTGAAGAAATTCCAATTTATAATGGCGATTTAGGTATAGTCATAGGTATGGATGTTATAAGAAGAACATTGGTTGTCAATTTCAACAATAAGGGGAATATATATATTCCTAAAAGTCATATGAAACATATAAGTCTTGGTTATGCAATGACAACGCACAAATGCATACCAAAAGACACCCATATCCTAACTGATAAGGGTCTAGAAACTATGGAAGATTATATTGATGTTGAGAAAATCGGGACATATGAATACATGGGCGATGGTAATATCTATAATGGATTAGAGATGGAAAAACCGAGTTTAATACACAATGTTGGCAAGGTTGAGTGCAAAGAAATAATAACTAATAATGGATATTCTTTGACAGCTACATTGGATCATGGAATCGATGTTATTTCAGAAGACGGTTATCTCATAAGAAAAGATTTTAAGGATTTAACCACAAATGATCAAGTTGTGCTTGCTCAGAATACCAATGTTTTTGGAGATGTAATTGATATCCCTGATATGTATTTCAAATATACATTAGATATTAGGTCTGTAATATATGATAAACCCACAATATTAGATGAAAAACTGGCATTATTATTAGGAATGATTGTGGCAGATGGGACTATTAGACATGCACATATGTGTTATGGTAAAACAGATAAAGAGGTTGTCGAAGCTTTTATTGAGATAGTAAAAGATTTGTTTAATTACACTTGCAATATGAGATATAGTGAAGTAGGAAATATATATTTGGCAGAAATAAATTCTACAGATATTGTATCATTCTTAAGGAATTTTGGTGGGTTAGAACCCAATAATAAAAGCATACCTAATTTGATAAAGCAATCAACAAAAAATAATATTTGCTCATTTCTTAGGGGCATGTTTGAGGATGGAGGAGTTCATCTTAAAGAAGGAAATTTTGATATGATTGAACTTACTCAGTCTAATAACAAAAAGTTAATAGTTGAAATACAATTGCTTTTATTAAATTTAGGAATATTATCTTCTATTAAAGATTATAAAAAATATGGTAAATCTGCTTATCTTGGCACATTAACAAACAAATTATTTATTTATAGAAAGGAAGCTATCAAATTTGATAATCTAATAAGATTTATCGCATATCATAAGCAAGAAGCATTAAAATTAGCATATATAGAAACAAAATCTCGTGAACAGAATTCAATAAGAAATATTGGTAAAGTATTAAAAAAGATTATGAAGAAACATAATTTGCCATTTGATATACAATTTAAAAAGAGACTAAATGGTTCAACAAATAGAAATGGAATAACTAAATGGGTATTAGATAAATTTTTGACTTATTGCGAAAATATTAAAAACGATAGCGACATAATATATCTTCAATTCTTAAATAAGAACTGCTTAATTCAAGATATAGAGCAAATAAATGACAAAGGTGAAATTGAATGTTATTGTTTTACGATGCCAAATAGTGGGAAGTTTCTTCAAAATGGATTTCGTGGATTTAATTGTCAGGGATCGGGAATTAAATATGTAATTGCAGCCTTGGATTACACCCATTATAAATTACTTACAAAAGAAATGGTATATACTATGCAAACTAGAGCAAAGGAATATTGTGTGTTATGTGCTGAAAATAAAGCATTGAGATACGCTACTACTCACACTAGTGTATCAACTAAACAGACTCATTTGCAACAATTGCTTCAGAATTATATGAAAGAGGAGAAGAATTAGATTTAACAAATTAATAAATAAATATATTTGACAATACATTGCTCACCATGCTATAATATTCACAGGAGGCAAATTAAACCCAAAACACAAATCCAACCTAAAATCAAAATCAAAATCATGTGAACTTACATAAATCTTATACTAATTTAAGGAGGTGAAAACAAAAATGAATCCCACAAAAATAATTAATCGCATCGATGGACAATGGATTACATGCTCTTCCCAAGAGTACAATTCTAACGACAAATCAAACTTCATGTTCTGCAAAAACAATGACACAAAAGTCACGACCTACCTCAAAAAGATTGGTTAATACTTAAACTATAATATCTTATTAAATCCTATCCTATTCTTAAATCCATAAATAATTATTTGCAAGAATTTGATTCCATACTATTACACATACATATAATCAAATTCTTGCTACAAAGGATGTGATTAAAATATTCTCTCATCTAAGAAGTTTAAAAACAGGTATCCATAATCTTATTAAATACTTCCCAACTATCTACAATGACAGAGATTGGGATCACTATTACATATATTCAATATGGTATAAGAAATTTGACAACATGGAAAAATTCTTCAATAGTGATGATTCATGGACTGCCAAATCAGAAGAAGTTGCAGAACAAATTCATGAAATTAAACTATTGTGTGAAAAACTAATGAAAGATGATTATTTAAAAGAAGCATTAAAACCATATGAAGAAAAATATGGTGATGTAGAATTATTCAAAATAGTTGGTAATAAATTAGAATACAATGTAGATGATGAAACTGTTTCAGCACATAGGGAATGTGGCAAATTAGCAGACCAGAATAGAGAAGAAGATAAGAATAAACTATTCGATTTGCTAAAGTTAAATATTGAGAATTTTTGGGATTAAAGATTAAGGATTAGAGGTGATACATATTAAAACTCTAAAAGATGCAATGGATGGTTCTAAGTGGTTAGAGGTAAGCAAAGAAGAATATGAATCAAATTATACAGATAAGATTAATTACATGCACTCCTTTGAGCAAGACACAGGAAAGATTGGTTATTATAAAAGAGAAATTATGATTCCAATTGGTAAAGATTGGTTTGAACAAGAGATAGAGAGGATGGGATGATTAATCAGTGTTTGATTTCTGCTTGTGTGTTGATATCGAATGTAAGAAGAGTAATGAGTGTTACAGATTTTTGAATAAAAGCTCTGGTAATCCTATTTATATTAAATTTCACAATATTTGCTCCGAAAGTGGTGGATACAGATGGTTCTGGCAAGCACCAAATGAATTGATTAAGAAGGAAAAGGAAGATGTAGGTGATATATAATCAGAGAAATTTATATAGTTGAAAGTATTAGGTCATTATTAAATAATTATCCTGTTTTAAACATAAAGCAATTAGATGAATTGAGAATTCTTAGTAATTTACTCAGTTCATCATTAGGAAATTATTTATATGACAAAAGAAAGAAAACAGGATATTTAGAAAGCAAAGGAAGTGATACATAGAATCATGGGTAATTTTTCACTTCATGGTGCAGATTTCAATCAATACTTTGTAATCAAACAGGATGATATGGCTAAACATGCTACAGAACAAGATAATATTGACTTAGCAAGGATATTGAAAAATATCAGAGTTAGTAGATGTAAATTCAATAAAAAGACTGATAATAAATATTTTGTTGTTAATATTGATGTAGACTATGCTAAAGATGTTGTTGAGATTTTGAGACAGAATAATCATTGGAAGTAGAATAATTGAAGGGAGGTGATACATATTAATTATGGTAGTATGGACATATTTGATGAAGTAAGAGAGTTAAAGGTATTATTAAATAAATTCCCTAATTTAAATAAAGAAGAATGGGAGCAATTAAGAGTTTTAGCAAACAATGTTAGTGTAGATGCAAGTGGCGTATTATATGATTGGGGTAAGTAGAGTCATTCAAAAGAAGATGCTTATGGGATTGGTAAATAATATCTATAAATATTAAAATAAATATATTGGAGGATACATATGACTAAAATAAATGATAATGTACAAAAACTATTAGAAAAAAGATATCTATTAAGAGATAATGAAGGCAAATTAATCGAACATACATGGTCTGATATAGCAATGAGGGTAGCTACAAGTATAGCTCAAGCTGAAAATGAAAAGGATATTCCTTATTACATAGAACAATTTTATAAAAAAATTAATAGCATGGAGTTTATTCCTTCTAGTCCATGTATTTTCAACGCAGGAACTACTTCTCAATCTTTAAGTTCTTGTTTTGTAGTAGATATTGAAGATAATATTGAAGGTATTTTTCAAACGGTGGCAGAATGTGCAAAGATTTTTCAAATGTCTGGTGGAGCAGGATTTTCTATGAGAAAGATTCGTCCAAGAGGTGCATTATGTAATTCTTCTGGCTCAACTGCATCAGGCGTAATTAGTTTTATGAATGTTTTCAATGAAGTGGTTAATCGAGTTAAGCAAGGAAATAAAAGAAATGGAGCTTTAAAAATAGATTTACCTTGTGATCATCCAGAAATTTTTGACTTTATTCATTCTAAAGACGATATCACTCAATTAAATAATATGAATATCTCTGTTAGTATCACAGATGAATTTATAAATGCTGTAGAAAATAATAGAGACTGGGAATTAAGATTTAATAATAAGGTTTATCAAACAGTAAAAGCAACTGACCTATGGAATGAAATTATGTTAAGTGCGTGGAAGACAGCGGAACCCGGACTTTCTATGCAAGGAAACATGAACCGTGGAAATATGAATCCTCATTTACATATGGAAGTTTTTGGAAATCCTTGTATGGAATATATTAACATTCCATATTCTAGTTGTAATTTAGCATCAATTAATCTTAAAAAGGTATTTGAATCAGAAGATGTGAATTGGGCTATTTTGAAGGAAAATATAGAATTATCGTTTAGATTTTTAGATGATATGATTACTGTAAATAAATTACCATTAAAGAAGATCGAAGACGTAACCAAAGCAATTAGACCTATTGGACTAGGAACAATGGGGTTTGCACAATTACTTTATATGTTAAAAATTCCCTATGATTCTCAAAAATGTCTAGATTTTATTGATAAGTTATATGGATTTATTAATTATAACGCATTGCAATACAATATCAAATTAGCCAAAGAAAGAGGAATTTATCCTTCTTGGAAAGGTAGTAAATGGGAAGAAGAAAATCTTGAAGTTAGATGCTCTAGCATGACAAGTATTGCACCTAATGGAAGTATTGCGTTTATAGCAAATACTACAGGAGGAATAGAACCAGAATATGCTCTAGTTTATAAACGTAGAGATAAAGAAAATGATGAATATATGGTTGCAGATGATATATTTGAAGATTATCTAAAAAAGAATAATATGTTTACGGATGTAATATTGAATAGAATCAATGATAATGGAGGTTCAATTCAAGGATTAGATGATATTTTTACAAAAGAAATTCAAAATATATTTGTAACTGCAAATGATATTTCTCCCGAATGGCATGTGAAAGTATTAGCACAAATCCAGAAATATGTCAGTTTAAGTATTTCTAAAACAGTAAATATGCCAAGTAATTCTACAGTAGAAGATGTGGGCAATGTTTATATAATGGCAGCCAAGAGTGGAATTAAGGGAATCACTGTTTATCGCGATGGTTGTAGAGAAAACCAAATATTAAGTACAGGAAACAGCAATACAATAGAAGAAGTAATTGAAATAATTGATCGGGGACATGTTATTAAAGCACCGTCTGTAGCAGATAGCAGAACCTACAAATTTGTCAGTGGTTGTGGAAATGCGTATGTTACTGTAACATGGGATGAAAAAGGTAATATTAATCAAACATTTACTAATAAAGGAAGTAGTGGTACGTGTAAAAGCAATCAAGAAGCAGTATCAAGATTAATTTCACTTTCATTGCGCGGAGGTATTCCTATTGATAGCATTATTGATCAGTTAGAAAGTGTAGATATTTGTTCTTCATATACAAATGCTAGAGTCAAAGGAAAGCCAGTTAGCAAAGGTGCTAGTTGTCCTCATGCTATTGCCAATATTCTTAAGCAAGCAGTAAAAGATGTTGAGAATAAATTTGAGAACATCAACACAAAAGCAGAAATAAAAACTGATTTAGTAAGTATAGAAGTTGTAAATGATTCAAAATCTTGTCCTGAATGCAAAGAGCCATTAATTAATGAAGGTTCGTGTATTTGTTGTAAATCATGTGGTTATTCAAAATGCTCATAATCTATAAATCTAAAAATAAATAAATAAAATGAAAAGAGGAAAATAGAAATGAACAAAGAACAATTAAAAGCTAAATATGGTGACGTAGAAGTATTTGTAGTAAGCAATGAACTAACAAAGGATTTTGGTACATTTGTAGAGTTAGATAAGGATAATAAATATAGTGATATTTTTAATTCAGTAGGTAAATTTATTCCTCGCTATGATGCTGAATTAAACTTTGAACATCGTCAAATCATTCCTTATTGTTTAGTAAAATGTAATGACAACTATTTTATTACTCGTAGACTTGAAGGGGATGCAAGACTCACAGGAAAGTATTCTCTAGGCGTAGGAGGGCATCTGGAGCGCGTAGATGGTACAGATAATGATTATATCAAGTCAGGCATGATGCGTGAATTAGATGAGGAAATTAGTATCAAATCAAGCATTAAATCTATTGATCTTATTGGTATGATTTGCTCCAATAATACGGAGGTTGATTCCGTTCATTTGGGCCTTGTGTATGTTGTTGAAGTCGCCGGATTAGATGTCAGTGTCAAAGAAACTGAAACATTGGTTGGTGATTGGATTTCTAAAGATAGTTTACTCAATTTTGAAGGAGAATTAGAATCTTGGAGTAAAATTGCTGTAGAACAATTTATTAAGTAAAAATTTTAAAATATATGGGATAAAGTGCTTAATTACATTTTATCCCACCCCTGTAACCCTACTCTCACAATGATTTTAAAATCACAATATCCCTCGAACCTTGTAGTTCAAAGGATATTAAAAAAGAAGGAGTATAAACAAAATGAAAACATTAAGCAGAACAATATCAGAAGAATTATTCAATGAAATAAGAAGAATAGAATTATCAATAATGCATCTTGGAGGTTATATTCAAAATCCTGATTATGTAAACGAAGTAAATGCACGAACTAACTTTATTAATTTTGACACAGATTATAAGGAAATTATTAAAAGACTAGAAGTTTTAAGAGAAAATGTATTTAATTTACACGATGATATTATAGTTTAATCTTATTTGAAAGGAGTGAAACAAATGTTATATTTAGCATATGGTATTGCATGGTTATCGACTGGAATCGCAACATCAATAGGAATTTATATTACCAAAGATCCAACTTGCTTATGGGCAATGTTAATTCCTGCAATGATTGGTTTAAGTACAGGTGGTAGTAAAAACACGGAAGATAGTAAAGAGAAAGATAAAGTGGAAATAGATTAAAAGTGAAAAAGGAGTTGGCACAATTATGAAACCATGTATACATTTTGACAGTGGGGTTTGCTATTCACCTGATTGGGAAGAACCTTTTGGAGAAGGATGCGAATTAAATCATAAAGATTCATGTCCTCATTATAGTCCATGTAATTCACTTAAAGTTAAATATAAAAACTGGCAAGGCAATATCTCAATCAGAAATATTATTCCTCAAAATATCTATTATGGTAGAACTGATTACCATACAGAAGATCAATGGTTATTAGAAGTATGGGACGTAGAAAAAGATGTACTCAGAACATATGCCATGATGGATATTATAGAATTTATTAAGGAGGATTAAATGGAAAGAAAATTATTAGAACTAAAAGAGCAATTTTGCAAATTCTATTGTCCAAATAAAGATGGAGTCATTAATCCAAATGAAAATTGTGATAAGAAAATAAAATGCAATTGTGGTGAAATTACTATTTGTGAACAATCCAATGGATTTATAGAATTATGCGATGAATGTCAAATCGAAGACTTTATAGGACACATTCGGGATGAAATATAAGGAGAATTGAATAATGGATAAAGAAGAAATGGCACAAAAACTATTACAATACTTTGGATTTAATTATCCAGATGGTACATACATTTATAATCTTATGAGAACTAAATCTGCTTTCCATGTAGGAACTATGACATTAGATGATTTTGAAGAAATTGATGAAGATTTTGTTTATGATTTGGTTGATTATATTTTAGATAATATAAAAGTCAATTAGGAGGAGGGGTGAAAATCATATAGAAAATCTATTACAATTCCAAGAAGAATTATCTGCAAAATATAAATATCGCAAACTAAAATCATCTTTATCTGAAGAAGTTAGACAAAAATACTTAGATAATTTGCCATCTACATTAAATATAAATGGAGACTTAAATTTCCAAATACATAGCATTAATGGCACTTTAATTTCAAATGGTTATAATCGAATTGTTATTGGTGATTATGGTGCATTTATCGAATTTGATAAAGATCAAGTTGTCAGAGAAAGTTTAAAAGTTAAAACTGGTCAAGAATATAGAATCAATGACCCTAAATACAGTGAACACGTAAAATATTATTGGTTAACTCCTAAAGATAAAAGTGATATGAAAGTTTATTTTCAAAAGAGAACTGTAATTTATGCAGATTATAAGGTTGATATGTTTTATGTTTCGGTTTATGAGATTTTATTATAAAGGATGTGAAATAAATTGGAACAGTTAGAGGAACTAAAAATATTACAAAATAGATTAGAGTCTGAAAGAGATATAAATGATGCGATATATTGTACAATAGAAGAAATGAGCGAAGTTACAAAAGTATTAACAAAATATCTTAGGAATAGTAGTAAATTCTCTATAAATGATTTAACTGAAGAACTTGCTCATTCTTTTCTAATGTTAGATGTAATTAAGAATAGATTTAATATAAAAGATGTAGACATAGAACATGAAAAACTTTTAGCTTTGAAGAAATGCTTCAAGGGTTATTAAGAAAGGAAATAAAATAAAATGCCAATAAGAACTGAACAAATTGATGTATCATTTAATCTAAAACTTCAAAAAGACTTACAAGAACATGAAGTAATCTGTTCTCATTGTGGAGGCACAGGACTTCAAGTAGACGATAATCCATTTGGTCTTAAAGGTGAAAATAGTAAAATTCATTTCCCATATAAGCAACAAACTATTATAGGATGCCGACATTGTTATAATGGAGTTCAAAATAAATGTTTACATTGCAATGAAACTCTTGAGAGACAAAATTATAGATGTGATTGTAAGCAGTCAAACTTAGAGCGTATTCAAGAGCAACATGTAAAAGATTTAGAAATATGGAATAAAGCAAAGAAAATATCTTATGAACAAGCATTAAATGATTATAAAATGATTTATATTGATAATTATGATACATATATTATAACTGAAGATTTAGAAGAATGGATAGAAGATAAAGAAGACGAAAATGACCAATTAATTAGTCGTGAAGAATTGCGAATTTATGGTACACAATCAATTGATTTATCTATGGATGCATCTAATATTATTGAAGATAGTTGTAGTGATTTACATGAGGATGCAATGGATAATATTTCAGATGAAGATAAAAATGATCTTCAAGAATTATTGGATAAATGGTGTGAAGATAATAGGCAAGGGACTACAAGTTACTATGCTGATTATAGTGTTGGGATTATTTTGTAAAAGGAAAGTGTGAATAAATGACTTGTAATTATTGCAAAAATCATAATATGGAATGGTGTTTAACAAATTGTTATAATGATACTTTTAAATGCAAAAATTGTGGAGCAACTGTAGAAATTAGACAAAATACAGATTTATTAACTGAATTTTTAATGGTTTGGAGTAGTCCAGTAAGTTAATGATTTTAATTGAAATTAAGAAAGGAAGATGTAAATGTTTAATGGAACTATAGAAATGAATAATGATTATCATGCTATGAGATCAATAGACTCTATTTTCACCATAATGGAAAACTTTAGAAAGAAGTTTGACTTAACTATAATTGATATCAAAAAAGAGACAGAGAGTAAGTTAGATAAATTTATATTTGAGCTTTCACAAACAACAATTGTTTTCTCTTTTGCTTCATTTAATAGAAGTTGTGAAATAATTACATATGATGAATTAAATAAATTTTGTGATAGATTTAATTATTTAAATTATTATTTAACTAATTTTGATTTTAAAGTTGATGATGAAGTTTATTACAATCATAAGATGGGAATTGTTACAGAAATTTTAGATGATAATTACATTGATGTAATATTAAATGGAAATGAATCACCTAAAAAAGAATATAAATGTTGGGGAATGAGATTAAACTAGCATCAAGAACCTATTTCGAATGCTTTTAGAAAGGAGTTAAACTAAATGAAACTTAGGGACTTAATTATTGAGTTAGAAAAACTTGATTCACAAGGAAAAACTGATTATGATATTTGGATTACTGACGGAGAAGTAGAGAAGTCAATAGAAATTGAACAAGTTAATTTTTCAGATCAATATAGAGAAATTATGCTTGGTTAAAAGATAAATTTTATTTTATTCTATTCTAATTTAAAAAGGAGAAATCAAAATGAAATACAAATACATCTCAGGCAGAAATATCATCCCAGATGGAATCAAATCATCTAAATTAACTTGCCATGAATGTAATGAACTACAATCAAGATCATATCGTACAGAATGCAGTAAAAATATTTGCTATTCCTGCAAAATTAAAGATGAAAATGGTTTATTAGAATCATAATCATAATTAAATTAAAGGAGAAAAACTAATTGGATATTCTACTCTACAACTCAAAAGATGAATTAGTAACCGCATATACTACAAATTCAGGTTATGAAAATGGAGAATCTGTAATTATCAAAAATGAAAGTAAAAACTATAAAGTAGTTGATATTGAGAAATACAAAATGATGGGTCATGCAGAGCAAGTAGCTTTGCAATTAAAAGTAGTAAAATAAATAAATTATTTAAGGAGTGAAAACAAAATGGACTCAAACACTCGCGTAACCTGTACAGATTGTATCAATTGGAAAACACTTAAAAAGAGTCAAGAAGATTATTTTGGATGCAGAATAGACTGCATAAATAAAAAAGAAAATAAATATTGTCCATGTGGAAAATGCAGTTGTTATGATCCTTATAGTTCTAGAAGATTTGAACATAGACCTAGTTTTGTACAAAGAGAAGATTAATTAAAATGATGAAAATTAAATAATCAGTGAGAATATAGTTCGTTATTTCATTAATCATAGGTAAAGTGAAATAAGATAATCTAAGTAGATATATCAAGAGAATAAAATTTCAATTGAAAATTTCACACTCTACAAGTCGCTTATAGCAATGGTTGTAGAACTGTATTATTACATAATCGTCAGAATGATAGCAAGGTTAAGTCAGAATTTGATACTTGAATACTTGTTTAGGTCTGTGTTTTTGAAGAGCTTAGAGATGATTTAAATGATAAATTAAAAGGAGAATGATTAAAAATGAATCAAATTCAAACAAAACTTACAAATAAGAAATTAGAATCAAAACACTATGATAGGATGATGGAATTTTTAATCTCAGATTTTGATGGAAAAGATTTTACTGAATGCGATGTTATTCTTAGGCAAATTATAAAAGTTGCTTATGACTTGTTGAATGAACCAGACCTGATGAAGTAGAAACGATTTGAGAGCGACAGAATGGCATATAGAATGGTTTAGAATTTTATTAGGGTGGAATTGTGTTAAGAATTAGTTTATGAAGTCTTAGAGAAGGAAATTTAGAGGAGGAATACATAATGTTGGTAAAAATTGGTGATGTAATTTATGATTCTGCTAATATTCCTATTTTATTAATATTTAATGCAAAAGAAATTAAATATATTCAAAATATGTCAGATATGGTAGGTGATAATTATAAATATTGCTCATTTCCTGATGATACTAAGGAGGAAGACATTGAAGAATTTATGAGAACAGATGATGTTGATAGAATTGGATTTGTACAGTATTAAATATAAAAATAATTATTATTTACTTTTCTTATTGATTAATGTATAATGTTTGTAGGCGAGGAATACATATGAAAAATAAATTGTAATTGAGGTGAAAAGAATGGCAGTAAAAAGTAAATCATTATTATCACAAACTAGTGCAAAAAAGAAAGAAGATAAATATAAAGAGATAAGTGACATAAAAAGCAAATCTAAGTTTGAAGTTTCTGATCAAATACTAATTTATACAGGAACAGTATTTGAATACAGAGGATTAGAATGCACAATTGTCAAAAAGAGTACAAGGAAAAACGTAGATTATTATCGTGTAAAATTTGATGATGACAAAGAAATAGGCGATGTCACGGATTTATATTTGAAAACAATAGAAGTATATCAGCAATTGTTGTTAGATCAAGATAATGAAAAAATTCAAGGAGGTATATCAGACGAAGAAGTAAAAATTAGAGCTAATGGGTTAGAACCGATGAAGAATTTTGTGTCATGTCACAATCAATTAAAATTAGTTGTTGAGAAAAGTTGTGAAACTTGTGGTCATGTTGATAGATGTATTTATAGAGGGAAGTATAAATATGACAAGGTTAAGTTTTAGTATATTTTAAATAGAAAGGAAGATATAATTGACAATTAAAGTAACTTTATTAAACCCTGAACAAATTGAAAAAGTATTTGAAGAATGGGGGAAATTTGCGTGTGAGTGCTACGATACACCCATTGAGTTTGCTGAAAAAGTAGGTAATAAATGCTTTGAAGACGAACATTATAGCGGAAGTAGAACTGAATATATTAAATTTAAAATTGAGGGTGTTGATCGGGGGGTTGCAGAACAAGGATTAAGACATGAAATAGGCGTAAGAAATTTCCCAATAAATGAAAATACATATGATGAAAATCCAAATAATATAGTCAAAAATCTAAAATCATTTAGATATGTTGATATGGATAATTTTGATTATACAACTCCTGAAACTATAATGAATAATGAAGACGCTAAAAAAGAATATGAAACAATAATGAAAAATATTAATATCTCAAGAACTAAGATTAAGAATTACTTGACTTTACAAGGCATTAAAGAAAAACAAGCTACAGAAGATTCAAATTATGTTTTACCTAGAGCAACCAACACATCTTATACTATTGCATTTACTATAGAAGCATTAATTCATTACATGCATAAACGACTATGCACAAGGACGCAAGAATTTCATAAACAATTAGCCAGCCTTATGAGAATAGCAGTATTAAAAACGTTACCTCAGTTGGAAGATAAATTAGTTCCTCAATGCGAATACCTTTTATGGTGTCCAGAAGAGAATAAATGCTGTGGTAAGAAACCTACTAAAAAAATGTTATTAGAGAGGTTGAATAAATAATGATTATCTTAATAGGTGAATCGGCCAGTGGAAAATCAACAGTAGAAAAACAATTAGTTAATTGCGGATATTCAAAAATAGTAAGCTATACAACAAGACCAATGAGAGATGGAGAAACTGATGGAGTAGATTATCACTATATATCAAAAGAAGATTTTTCATATCATTTAAAAATTAATTTCTTTGCAGAATATACAATGTATAATGGATGGTATTATGGAATTGCTCATGAAGATTGTTTAGATAATTCAATTTGTGTGGTTGAACCCCACGGCTTTAGGCAATTATTAAAGATTGAAGACCTACATATTAAATCATTCTATATCAAAGTCCCAGAGCGTGTAAGATTAAAACGCATGGTAGATAGAGGTGATAATCTTATGGAAGTATTTAGAAGAATATTTTCAGATCAAGGATTATTTCAATTCATTGATAAAGAAGTAGATTATGTGGTTGAAAATATTGCTGTTAATGATTGTTTACAAGAAGTTTTAAATAAAATTAAAGGAGAGTGTTAAAATGTACATTTATGAGGCGTCTTGCATGACTCACTACCATAGGAATAATGAATTACATAAAGCAAGTGAATGGAGAGATAAATTAGATGCGTGGGCAGAAAGTTGTTTTATCTATACATTCAATCCTGTTAAAACTTTCTTAAAGGAAATGAATCATACATATAGTGAAAAAGTAATTGTGGATCAAAATAATTATTACATTAATAAATCAGATATTTGTGTGGTATGTATAAATGATATAGATTTTTCTCCTGGCACAATATTTGAATTAACAAGATTTAAAGAATTAGGGAAACCAGTAATTGCATTCGGAGAGCAAGGAAGGCACTGGAGTCCTCATATTAATTGTTGTATTAGCAATTATTGTGAGACGCTTGATGATGTAATAGAATTGTTAGGAAATATGTTTGATCAAAATAACTTTAGTTATTAAATAAAACTAATAATATTAAAATTAGAAGGAGATTAAAACATGAATAATACTATAGATATCGAAGACATTATGCTTTGCTCAATAGAAAGTGCGGTATTTTTACAAGCGGTTAATGGATTAATAGATCCTTGTAATATCATAAATAAAGATTCTTTAAAAACAACATTAATTGAAATTAATAAGGAATATTGTGAGTCAGAAGGATTATGTGAAATTTGTAGAAGTGAATTAAAGGAAGTTAATGAATCAAGAGGTGAGCATTTTGGCAGGGAAAGTTTTGAAAGAATAATGGTTTGTACAAGGTGTGGTGGGTAAAATACTTATCTAAATATTAAAATTTTAGGAGGAATTAATATGACAATGACAAAATACGAAACAATGTGTGATACATATAAACACAAACAATTGGTAAATAAATTCATGAATCAAGTAATTAAATTTTTAGGTGAAAGAGCAATTAATCACGATAATTCAAAATTAGAAGATATAGAAGTGGATACATTCACTGAATATACTCCAAAACTTTCAAAATCAACATATGGAAGTGAGGAATATTACCAATTTCTTAAAGAGATGAAACCTGCATTAGATCATCATTATGCTAACTCAAGACATCACCCAGAGCATTTTCCCAATGGAATTAAAGATATGGATTTGATTGATATAATTGAAATGATCTGTGATTGGAAAGCATCTACTATGAGACATAATGATGGTAATATTCTTACTAGTATTGATAAAAATCAAGATAGATTTGGTTATTCAAATGATATGGCAGGGATTTTTAAGAATACAGTTAAATTGTTTGAGTAGATATTTAAGAAACCTTATAATTCATAATCCTATTCTCTCTCACAACTCTATTCTTGAAATTCTCTAAATTAGGTTTAATATGATCAATAAAACATGTAATAGATATTTCTTTAGCAATAACTTTCATTCTTTTACTTACTATAATTTCTGTTGATTCGACTGACTCAATTAATTCTGTGTAGGAGTCTTTGCATTCTTTTAGTTCCCATGTGCTTTGTCTTTGCATTTTTGTTTTCCTCCCTGTGGATAACTTTTCATATTACTGGTAATAATAGTAAGATATATAAGACTTGTATAGGTTTCTTTTGTGGGTCTAAATTCTATACGGGTCGGGTATAGAATTTAGACGGGTCAAGAATTTAGACTGGTGTTTTCTGTGGATAAGTAGGGTAAAACCAGTATAGAATTTAGACTGGTTGACATTTACGATTTCCTTTCTTCCATCATCATTTCATATAATTTATCTGCACTTATCATTCCCTCCTTTACCATATTTTCAATTTCCTCAGTCTCTTCACTACACAAAAAATACATTATCTTAATAGACCCATTTACACCAGACTTCGATAACCATATTAAACCATTATCTTCTAACCATTTCATTCCTGAGATACAAGATTGACGAGATAATCCAGTAAGTTTAATTAGTTGAGATATACTGATCCAATCACCTATCTTCGAGAAACCCCAACATTTTCTTAGCATGAGTAAATAGCACTTCAGGGCCGATAGATTACTAATTCTAGGTATCAATTCATCAAATACAATATTTGGGACTTCCATGAAATTTTTCTGAGGTTTAGGTAATCTAAACAAAATATTTCCCTCTTCCTAGCAGTAGCAATGCTAGACAAACTGAAAATACATGTTATAATAAAGGAAATGAGTTTCCAAAAAGAAACCTATTGCTCCTGTATAACTGAATTTCCCTTGTCCTGACCCTTGATGTGAACAGTTTGGCTGCCGAACATATCAAGGGTTTTGCTATGCGTGTATATCTAATTAATTTCTTCACTAAATATTCCTATCCCTAAGATTATACTACATATCGACATGCCTGTGTATAAGTTCTTAGAAATATTTTCCCTTGTGTGTAAGTTTTACTAATTTCGATAATTGTACACATGTTGATAACTTAGGCCGGATAATAAAAGCGAAAAAAATAAGCACTATCCAAAATAAAATGGATAGTGCTTTGGTTATTTTATAGACTTTGATATTACCTAACACTTACTGGCAACCATATTTTCTCCTTGACCATTAATCTTTCTGCTTCCTTTTTCATCTCATTGATTCTATTATCATTTTCTTCCCTTAATTCTTGCCTCAATGCTTTTAGTTCTAACGCATGACTTTCTCTTAATCCATTAATCTCATTCAATCGATCTTGTTTTGATTCAATCAATTTTTCATCTAAGAATATAGACTTATTCTCAGATTCTTTTAATTGAAGCTGAAGATACTTATTAGATTCTTCTAACTCATCATATTTAAATTCTAATTCATCCACCAATCCAATCCTTGTTTTCATATCATCGTTTTCTAATCTTAGTGTCTCAATTAAATAGTTTGAATTAGCCGAAGTTGATTCTAACTCAATATTCCTTTTGGATAATTTATCAGCATTTTCTTCTGATTCTTTTCTAAGTTTGTCAGATTCCTTTTTGTTATTCTCAGCAATATCTATTCTTTCTCTTAGGTTGTCTATAGTAATTTTAAAATCATCTGTTATTGTTTGAACTGTTTCCATATGGAATCTCTTTTGATCTGCTTCACTTCTAGTAATCTCTGCAAACATTTGAATTATTCGCTCTGTATGTTCTTTTACTTTTATCATTTGGGGTGTTACAAGTTCAGATATTCCACCTGATTCTGCTTCTAACTGATCTTTCTTTAATCTGATGACATCTAACAATAAATCCTTTGATGTTAAACCTGTGCGTGTTTGGAGTGAGGCCCATTCATTTTTACCATCTTCATTGTCTAGTCTGATTGAAAGTGATGATGGAGATTTTTTGAAGTCTTCGTTTTCATTCATGGTAATTCCTCCTTGATGTGATTTATATGGTTAAGATAATGTATACATTTGTGTGGGTTATAATGCTAAGTATACGCATGTATACAAGTAAACATTTGTATACGTCAGTGTTTATATGTATTATATCAGGAGGAATTGGGTTAGGCAAGTATAGTAATAAAAGTTGTTGTAAAGTATGGGGTATTGCTGTATAATCATAATAAAGGTAAATACCCCATACTATATAGTGGGGTAAAATATGAGGGAGGAATTAAAATGGCATTTCAGATTATCCCTATAGATACTGGTCGTAGTGAAACAAAGTTACTAGATGGTATATCTTTTAAATCTATAGTTGGTGACTGGCATCACAGAGAGATGTCTGATGGAGGAGAGTATGAAGTCATTATTAATGACAAAGAGAAATATTTTGTAGGCCAACTTGCGGAAGATGAATCTTTTGCCCCAACATCCATGAATACAGCATCAAAGATACACAATCAAACACGTGTATTGTTTATTACGGCAGTAGGATTATCAATTGTAGAGAATGAGTCTGATTTATTAATCGTGACTGGTGTTCCTATAGTAGATTTTAATACTACAACTAAAAAAGCATTAGAAGATTTATTATATGGTGATTATGATATTCAAATTAATGGAGAACATAAGAAATTTAGTATTAATAATCTTAAATTAGTTCCTGAAGCGGTTGCTTCTTTCCAATATGCTTTATACAAAGATGAAAGTTTAGCAATTGGGAAAAAGAGAATTCTTGATCTTGGATCACTCACCGTAAATTATGCCACGATAAAAGGAACTAAGTTTATAACCAGAGATAGTGGAACTGTTCAATTCGGGAGCATTAAATTAAAAGGCAACTATATTGACGATAAGCAATATGTGCAGAAAATTATCTCAGAGTTAAGCGAAAAGTTTACGGACTACGAAGATTCAGATAAATTTTTATTAACTGGGGGAGGAGCTTTAAAATTTGGTGATTTATTTAAGCAATTTTATAAAAATGTTGAGATAATTACTAATCCAATTTTTAGCAATACAAATGGCTACCATCGAATGGGGCTGAAAGCATGGGCAAGTCAGTTGGCGAACTCACAGGCAGAGTAAAAAGAAAAGGTGTTTATTTTAATTTAGATGATGAAGATGAATTATTACTTTATGAAAAAGCAAATGAAATTAAGAATTTTAGCAAGTGGATAAAGAAGCAATTGAGCAATGATGAGATAAAAGATGTTGTAGTTGAACAAGATAAATTGGTAGAAAAAAGAGTTGAGAGAAAAGTAGAAAAAGATGATTTGGATGATATAATGCTTTAATGATTTAAGATACGGTCTGACGAGACTGTATCTTTTTTGTTTTGTTTATATGTGTATGGGGTATTGTTTGGGGTATTAGTGGATTTGGGGTTAGGATTGAGGTTAATATGTAGGAATATATGGGGTATTTAATATCCATAAACTACCACGCATTATGTACAATCAATACTCAATAAGATGAGGTATGAAACATTATCAAGCAGTCACATACATTATTCCACATTATCAAAGTAAAGAGAGGTGAATTAGTTAAAATGCTTAGTAAGTTAGAGATAGATATTTTAAACCATTTGTTTTCAGAAAATCTGACTGATTCCATGAATTCCAGAACTGTCAGAAATATATCCCTTGGGATAGGTATTAATCATCTAAGAGTTCGTAATAATTTAAATCATCTTTTAATGCTTGGAATGGTTAAAAATGGATGGAAAGAGAGGAATGCCAATTCATTTCACATTACACAAAAAGGAGTTGATTTAATTAATGAAAACAAAACCACTAAAACCTGAATGTAGAATCATATGTGAAGAAGGAAATGATGATTTTGATTCAGTTTTTATTATTACTGATGAAGTTGCAAAATGTTTGATTAGAAACAAGAGAGACTATTCTGCTAAGAATTATCTGAGTGAAATTTGTGATATGGAATCTGTAGAAGATGTTTTGAGGTTAAGTTTGGATTATGTTGATTTTATTTTTGTTTATGAGTAAGGAGGAATTATCAATGAATAAACTATATTCAATTTTAAAATCTAGCAACCCTCTCTATAAGAGAACTCAAAAGCGTCTTAAAACTATAATTTTCAATTGTGAGATTTGTAAAACTGTATGTTCAACTTTAGATGAAAATTCAATTGTTACAAAAGATGCTAGTAATGGATTTATTCATGTTTTGAATTATTGTCCTAAATGTTTACAGAGATTTCCAATTCAAGTTAATTTAGAGGATAGCAGTATTTCTGTAGCATGGCCTAGTTGGGATGGTAAGGATGAGGATGGAATTTATCCGAGAAGGATGGAGGGATGAGATTAAGGAAGGAGGATGAGATTTATGAGGAAAGACACGAAAGCAATGGTAATTATGGTTTCAGGTACTTTTATTATCGGTATTGGTTCTGAATTAATTACTCCATTTTCATTAATTTTAGGAGCTGTTATTGGTTTAGTAGGATGTGGAATGTTTATCTTTGGAGCATTCTTTGTTCTTAAATCAATGTTCAAAAGTATACCAGAAATGATTGTGCTAACTAAAGAAGCAATTAAAAAGAGAAAATGAGCAAAAAAATATCCCCAATAAGGGGATTTGGGGAAAGGGTAGACTAATCTCATTTAATATGATGAATCATATTTATGCACACATATATTTTATTATGCAAGTACCATCTATTTAGAGACTATCGGTAAATAATGGAACGCCACTAAACCAAATCCAATGAGTATTTTTATGAGTGCAGGTGTCATGAAAATCATCTCCTTCCAATATGACTTTAGTATTACCACAAACTCAAATACTTATACATCTAAAAGGAGGTTTATTAAAAATGATTGTTAGAATTAATGGATCTGTTTTAAATCCTCCATGTGTTCATCCATTGGTAGCACTTAAAAAAGAAGTATTAGTAAATCAATGGATTGAAGCAGGTAAAAAGGTAGAAAAAATATTCAAAAATTATCTAGTTCCGACCTCTGTTGTTTTAAGTGTAATTAATTTAGCATCTCCTGTTTTGGCAGTAGTTTCACCCGTACCAACATTAGCAAACCCTGTAGGTAATCCAGTTGGTACAGCAAATCTAATTATTTCATTATGGCCTATTATCACAATGGTTCAAGATTTAGCATTACCAGTAGGAATTATTGTATCGATATGGGGAATGGTAGAAATGATTATTGGTTCTCCTGGGTGGAAACAAAAATTAAAATTTGCAGTTATTGGTTATATAAGCATGTTTATCATTCCTACATTTTTTGTTGCAATTCATAATGCTTTTAGTTCAGTTCAAATAGCAGTTCCTAGATAAAGGAGATAATCATTATGATTAAATTCTTGCAATATCCTATCACTGCAAAATTTGGAGCAATTGATAATGTTCACAAGGTTCCTCACTCTGGAGTAGATATTGGAAGCCCTATGTCTACTCCAGCCCAATCTTTAACAGATGGAATCATTAGTAGAATAATTCATGATAATATTATTGGAAATGGCATTGGAGTTAAGTTAGATAATGGCAAAGAATTGGTTTATGGTCATTTATCTCAAGTAAATGTAACATACGGTCAACATGTTAGAGTTGGAGAAACATTAGGATTAACCGGAAATTCTGGAAGGTCAACAGGCCCACATATCCACGTTGGCTTAATATCTAACGGTCAATATCAAGATCCGAGTAATTATTTTCAAAAAGCAACTGAAACAGGATTCTGGGAAAAAACATGGCATATACTAACTACTTCTGGTACAGATTTATTAGAGGAAGGAAAACAAAGCATATTCAATAAGTTTTTATCATTTATATCTGATTTTTTTCATTGGATAGTGCAAAATAGTGATTATGCACTATTGGTTGCTATGATATTTGCATTGCTTGCAATATTTGGTTCTAAAAGAGCTGTAAAAGGAGTTTATTGGACTTTTGCCTTTTATATCATATTAAAAATGTTAGGAGTGATCATACAATGATTTTTGCTGAAAAAATTACTACTATCAAAAATATTAATTGGTTTACTATTGTTGACCCTAAATATGTAAGATTTAAAATTAAACCTGATTCTTCTGCTAGAAATTATCGTACAGAAGATTTTGTTAAAACTATTGCAGATCAGTTTAAACTTCCAATTGATAGAATAATCAGAAAAGCAATCTTGCCAAGAGGATACAAGATGCAGGAAAGAGCATCATTTGAAATCGACTTCAAAGAAAATAATGTAACATTTTATATCAGTGTGCCTGAAACTATTGCCCCTCTTATTTACAGAAGGTTAACATCTATATGGGACAAGACTACAATTGATAAAGTGGATATTGTAGAAGAATTTGATTCTAATAAGTCTGTTGTTTATGAATTAGTTTACAGTAAGCATGACTTATATTCACTTCACACTGATTCAAAGGACAACCTTCCACTTATATCCTTAATTGAAGCAGGAAGATTAATAGGAGAAAATGAAAAAGCAAGATTATTTTGTTATCTTGACCCAATCTATCAATTAGCATGGCAAGGCGAATTAGATGAAGCATGGGATAAATTAAGAAGTGGAAATGCTCCTAGAAAATGGAATCAATCATTTAAGAATATTGCTTTTACAATTGCTATTGGATTGACTGAAATAATTAGAGAAGCAATTACTGGTTTAAGTGATTTAATTAGTGATGGAAATAGTCAAAATATCTATGCTAAAAAACCTTCCGATCCAGAAGGACAGAAATACACAATTGAAAATTTATCAAATTCTACAAAAGAGAAAAGAAATAAATCATCTATGAGAACTTATCTTTGGGTTATCGCCGAATCAGAAGAATCTGCAAGGGCGAATACAATAGCAAGGACAATAGCAAGTAGTTTTCATGACATAAGTTTAGATAATGAGTTAGCACCTTGTCAATTAAAAGGTAAAAAAGCAAATGAAGTATTAAGGATTATAAATACTCATAAACCACCAAGAATTAAATTGAATTTTAATATTATGTCATCGGCAGAAATATCTAAAATTGTTCAAATTCCTGGCAGAGAACTTCAAGAAAAATATCCTGAGATTGAAAGAGTTGAATTAGCAGAAGTCGAAGTAAACAATAGATTATTAGATGAATCAAAGGGGATTGAATTAGGTGATGCAACATTCAAGGGCAGAACTATTAAAGTATATCAACCTGTAAATGATCCAGATGAAGCATGTTTGCCGAATGTAGGGATCGGAGGTATGGGGCAAGGTAAGAGTAAGGGGCTCGTTTCTAACTGGCTCATAGGGGCATATTTGAAGGGCTATGGAGGTCTAGCAATTGACCCTAATAAGCGTGAAATTGGAGACCAAATAGAATTTGCTGTTAAGGCAGGAATTGTTAAGAAGGAGGATTTTATTAGAATAGATTTAGGTCAACAAGCATTTTCATTAGATTGGTGTGAAACATTGCATGATTCTAGTACAAAGGCCAGATTAGCTGGAACTGCTATAGATTTCTTTGGTGTAAGTGATGACACAACCGGACAAACTGAGAGATTTTTAAGAGCATCTATAATTGGAATGACTACTGGAAAAGTATCAGAAATTATTAAGATATTTAATGATAAAATTTATCTTAAACAAGTTATTGATAATATGGACGAAGGATTAAATAAAGCAACCTTAAAAGAATTTGAAGGCATGAGTGATGGTATGAAAGGCAAGATATTATCTCCTATTTACAATAGATTAAATAGGATATTATCAGACCCTCATTTAGCAAATTGTGTAAATTCTAATAATAGTTTAGATATGGTTCAACTAATGTCACAAAAGAAAATTATTGTATTTGATGTACCTAGTGACGATTTAGATAAATCGGCAATAGATGTAATTATTAATTTACTATGTTCTAAGATTGATATTGCTATGAGACTAAGAAAGAAAATATATGGGGCAGATGCAGAATTTCCTTTTTATATCATGTTAGACGAACCTCATCAGTTTTTACGTTCTGCTTCAATATGGGAGGCTGCTGCGGTTGAAAGTCGTAAGTGGAAGATAGGTTATTTTTGGACATTCCATTACTGGGAACAAATTCCAAATAATTTACAAAAAGCAATCAGGAATGCACTTCCACATTATCATCTATATCCTACGAGTAAATTAACATGGATAAGTTTAAAGGAAGAAGTTTATCCGTTTACTTTGGAGGATTGCCTGAAATTGAAACGTTGGCATGCAATAAATATCATTAGAAGTGGTGGAGAAAATGCTGTGCCATTTATTTGCAAGATGCAATTGCCTCCCGAAAAGAGATTTAAGAGTAGAAAGGGAGAGTAAGTTCAACCTTACTCTTTTATTTTTTAATAAAATTATCATAAATCAGTCATTTTATTTGCTTTTTTAAAATAGTATGATTATAATGGTAGAAAGGTGGATTTTGTTATGATTATTAACATGGTGAATAAATTAGTTGATGAAAATTTAAGGGAGGATAATGACATGGCAAAAAGAAACAAAATACTCGCATTACAACCACAGCCACAAGTAGAAGAATTAGTTGTACAAGAACTAGAAAAGGCAAAAGAAGAAATGGCAGTTGCATCAGAATGGGAAGAAGAACGTAAAATTAATGAAACTGATCAAGTCTATCGAGAAGATAAAACTGATTTCAGCGGTGAAGATGATAAACCACCATTCCCAAGTATGAGTGAAATGACAAAAATGGAAGAGTCAAATGAAAACACACAAATTCCAAAAAAAGAGTTTAATTCTGAAAGAGATGAACTCTTAAAGAAAAAGGAAATTAATAAACTTAAACGGGATGTTAGAAAGAGATTGAGTCAAATGAATAGTTCTGATGAGTGGTCGTTCGAGAATACTACCGAAATATGTCGAAACAAAGAGTCATGTAAGTTCCAAACCGTTGCCAGTGCTGAGTTTCTTGGAAATCTCCTAGATCGACAAATTGCGACATATGTGGGGGATTTACAGCGCGGTTGGAAGACTAATAGTAAGAATGAATTAGTGGCAGTAAAAAGTGAAAAACAGATAAAATTGATCCTTGACAGCCTGTTGCACGACAGGATGCATGGGGGATTCATTACCCTTAACCTTAATCCGAGTGATGGATATGATGTTAATTTCAATGAAGATGATCACACAATATCAGGTTCTATAAATCAGAAATTACAAATTTTGGATGGAAATCACCGTCTAAATGCCTTCTCACGCTGGGCGAAACTGTATAAGCGTAATCCAGAGGCTGTACCTAACCCTGCTGATTACTATATAAGTGTTATAATTGAAACGCTTAATGATGACGATGCAAAGTCGCTTTTTAGCGAATATTGTCTAAAAGGGTTGAAAATTTCAAAATCAAGAGGGGAATTTTTAAACGTGGAAGACTATACAAACAAATTATGTAGAGATGTTATGAAGAAATCTGATCTTAAAGTAGAGGTAATTTCTACAGCAATTAAGGCTACCTCAGAGAATATTATTAGTTTTGGCGTACTTTCAAAGAATATTAAGGATAATTACGATCCTAAGACAAAACTAGATGTTGAGGAACTAAGTAATTATCTCACATTATTTATAGACTCCTTAATTTTTACCTTCCCAAAATTCATGGCTAGTAAAGACCTTACTGAGAGAGTGGAACTTCGCAAGCATAATCTGGCAATGGAGGCACTCAGTTGGAATGGTTATTTTAAATTGAGTACCAAATTGCAAGGTAAGAGTCGAGAAGAAATACTAAGTATTCTTAATAAATTTAATGATATAGTGGAATACAAAGGTTGGAGAGGTAGTTTCTTGGACAAGGAAAATCCGATTTTCCGAAAAATTATGCGGGAAGGATTTCGTATCATAAACACATCTTCATCGGCTACTTGGGTCAATAAGGTATTTATTGAATATATTTTGGAAGGTAAGAGTTTAGAGGAAATTGGTAGAGAAGAAGTAAAGTAAAAATGTAAAAAATAGAGGTATCTACAATTAAGTAGATGCCTCTATTAGTATTATTTATATGTTTTGTTTTATATATTCATCATAGTACATCCATTTTAATTTAGTTCCATCTGGAAGTTTCCCTGCTGATTCTAAATTGCAGTTACAACAACCAATTATATAATTACTAATTTTTAAATTATATTTATTACTTGCTTCTTTTTTTGAATCAAAAATTTCTCCGGTAGTCAAGCATATTATTTTAATACAATCTGGGTCATAATTACACCATCCTAACTCTACCCCTTGTTTTAGATATTTTATAACTGTTTGTGATCCTAATTTTACTTCTTCAGAAATTTTGTGTACGTTCCTTATTCCGCTATTCCAAGTCTCACATACTTTTTTAACTAAACTATTACAAGCATATTCGTGACATTTTAGCCAATCAATATCTTTTTCTACAAATCCTAAGAGAATAGGCAATCTACTATTCATAATACTATTTTTAATCCAAGTCATATCACTTTTTCTACAATCTAATATTATGTAATTTTTAATATTATTCTTCCTAGCAAGCCATTCTTTGTTAAAATCATTTTCTTCTGTTTCTTCTAAAAATGTCCACCTAGTTATACGGTCTTCATAATGTTGAAGTCCATGTGTTTCAATAATACAATTTATTTTTTCTATATAATTATCATATTTATAATCTTTACACCATTTAAAATATTTTTTTGATAATTGTATTGTAAAATCTTTATTTAACAATTGTTTTAAAAAATTTGCTGTAAATTTTTCACTATAAGGGATACCATCTGAACATTCTTTGCAAGAGAATCCTTTTACTGATAAGTCGCATATTGGCAGTAATCTTTCACTATTGCAATCAGGACATCTCATCATTATTTTCTCATTTGAACCAAAAGAATATTTTGATGCGTCTTCTTTGTTAATAAAATACTTTACTAGGTGAGGGTGTGTTAATGCGATCACGTTGCACTGAATACATTCTACGCTTCCCATAAACCCTTTGAAATAATATGTAAAACGACAAATATTTTTTAATTCCGAACCATGTTCGGGGTGTTCTAAACACTTAAACCAATAACCTCTTTTATTTTTACCATTAACTCCATCAGAACCATGATTTACATTCTTTGGATCTATTACATTGCCGTTTTTATCGATGTTTAATTCGTAATCCCATCTTGATAATACCCAATCTGCTAATTCTTTAGATAAATTTTCATAGCACCAATTATAAAATGACAAACCTTTTTCTAGATGTGATTTAATTGCATTATTTCTGCCAAATAAATTATATACACATTTTATACAATAATATTTATTATATTTTTCTATATTTTTACTATAAGCATACCAATTTATATTTTTTAATATTTCTCCACATTCATCACATTGAACATCTACTAATATTTTTGATGTTTTTTGTAAATCTTCAACTTTAACTAAAATACTAGTACCATGTTTTACTTTTATTCTTCCTCTATTATCTATATATCTTGGTATCTCATATCCTTTGTCTTCATACCACTTTATATTAGTTGCTCCTATTCCTACCCAGACCTCTTTTGTTAACAATCCCATAATAATAAAACCGCCTTTCTTTAATAAAGCACAAACTGGAATAAGAGTCCTCAGATTGTAAAGATCAATCTAAAGAACTCTCTTTTTACCCTTGAAACGCTTCGAATCATCTCAAAGAACCATATTAAATTCACTTAAATCCCACAAACCCAAAAAGAGAAGCCTCATCAGACTTCCCCTACAACCCTACAATCCCATTCCCACTTCCCCACCCTTGCCTACAACCCCCAAACATGTTACAATAAACCGAGTTAATTTTCTCTAACTCAACTTTTATCAATATCTATCAATATCTATCAATATCTACCAACTTCTATCAAACCACTCCCAATGTTCCTATCAAATTCTATTTTTCTATTTTCTAAATTCTCTGCTTCAAAGGAAGTTTTGGTGTGTACAGCCAAATCTTCCTTTCTTTTTGTGTTATTTTCACATCGTCTGGAATTTGATTATCATATTATTCGCTTACAATTATTTTTATAAAAATAGACACAAAAATAGAGAGTAAAATAAATTACCCCCTTAATACAATATAATATTAAATTATTTCATTTGTAATCTATTTAAAATAGAGGAAATCCTAATAAAATTAGAACTCCCTCTGAGGATGAAAGAGAGTTGTAAATGAAATGAAAAATAATAAAATAATAATGAATCATCTACATTTGTATTATAACATTATTTTTATAGTTGTGTCAAGTGTGGTGTTTATTTATTGGTTCTAAATAAACAACTCAAAAATACTTTCTTTATTCCTATTGTACATATCTTCTTCTATTTCTCTCAACACATCTTCAGGTATTTGAGCACGATTTAACTCAATACATTCTTGTTTCGCTTGGTATTCTTCATCAGTTAATTCATTATTGTCACAATTGTCTTCGTCAAACCAATCTTCAAATATATCAGGAGCATCATTTACATCAACAGTTACAATTACAGATTCTTCTGCAATCACTTTTCTCTTATTATTCTGTAATCCTCTACCTTTATCAACTTTTACAAAAGAATTATCAATAACTTCAAATACATCTATCTTTTTCTTAGCAACCCAATCAACAAACTTTTGATGTTCATTCTCCTTATAATTAATCATTACCCATTTATAATCCGCATACTCAATACCTTCTGCTAATTGATATTCGCCTTCATCAGTAAATTCTTCAATATCTAAAAGTCCTAAAGATTTTTCCAATGTGCTATATTTCTCAGAAATTTTAATATTCTTTCCTTCAAATATATTAGACAATAATTCTCCTTCATTAGATTCAAATATTGACATTATTTTATATTTATCTTCATCAGGTTTAGTGGATTCTAATATCTCACTTTTCCTAATAATATCTTCTGCTGTGGCAGTACCTAAATTTTCTTTCTTGATGATTGAACCTAATTCACCATTTAATTTACGATTATTGTTCTCATATTCCCTAGTACCCTTAAATACTCTATTTCTATTTGTATCCAATTGTTTCCAATATTTAATACCTTCTTTTATATTATGTTGTGAATCCTCTTCATTGGTATATAAAGTATAAATATTACAACTTTCTTTAAGAGATTTATTAATATCGTCAATATAATACCATAATCCAGCATTTCCAATCCTTATTAAATCTAACTCTACTAATATTTTATTGTACTTATTGATTGAATCATCCACAAAACCTAATTCCTTATTGATTGTTTTATATGGAGGCCAACACACCTCAGTTCTACCACCTGATTTTTCAACCTCATCTCCCTTTGGACGTTTATACATCTTACAATTCAAGTAACAAAAATAAACAAGGAGATTCATATTATCAGTTTTATCTATGGTTTGGTTAAGTATTTTATCTTTATCACAATCATAAAGCATAAAGAATTGGTTATCTAAATCAATATTCAATGTGCATGATAGTCTTTCATTAACTTTTACATCTGCAAAATTAACACTAGAACTAATTAATTTTAACTCTTGCAGTTTAGAAAGCATTTGTTTGAATTGGTCAACAGATTCACCAGTTCTAGTATTATATTTATAGCCACAATCTATAATCATATCTTTAAGATAGAAATTTGTAATATTTCTCATATTCTTATTCATATAAATGAAATCCAGAATAAACAATGATTTATAATTGAATTTACTCTTATCTGATTTGGTATTTTCCAAGATACTAAATTTCCTCTTCTTAGGATCTGAATCTTGATTCTTTTCAGGAAAATAAAATAATTCATTTGGTAATTTGCAAAATATACCTTTATTATTTATTGTTTGTTTTTCTATCATTTGTTAAAAACCTCTTTCTTTAATTTGTTTATAAAAATCATTAGAAGAGAAAAATTATGAATCGCGTTTCGCGAGACATGAGAATATTATTCTCTCTTATTATTACTTAGTTACTCTTATTACACCTCATTTGACTACCTGTTTTGTGTAGTCGAATACAGTAAATTGGAAGTATTGAACTACATAAAAGTGGTAGTCAAATATTTTTACTGTTCTTTTGGTTAAGTAACTAAGTTTAGACTACATAAAATATGTAGTTGAATATTTTTACTTCTTGATTTGTTTGTATTGTTCAATTGCTTTTAATAATTGAGGACTATTTGTGAATAAAAAAATATTTCTGTTTGAGTTATTGATTTCTGGTTTTACTCCATGTAGGACAAACCCTTTCATCATAAGAAAACCAGCTAGTTTCATGCTTTTGATATAGAAAGTTTTAAGTTCTATTGGGGTTTTATTTGTATTTATAACTTGATTTGTCATAAAATCATTCCTTTTTAATTTATTTGTGAACACTTATTAAAGGAGTTATCACTAGGACAACCCCTTAGATAAAAATATTATTTATTACTCTACATTCTTGATAATATAATAAATTTTCCCCTCACTATACGACTTTACAACTTTATTTATTGTTGCTTCTCTAATCTGCACATTATTATCATTAGCACCATAAAATCTTGCTAATTGATCTTGGAAACTCTTAATCATATTGTCATAAAATATATACCCATTTGAACCCGCCACCAGTATTGTTTTTACCTTGACATACTCTCATAATAGATGATGGATCTGTATTATATTTTTTACTTGCGTCAGCAATACTATTAAAACATTCAAAAGTATCCAAATTAATTACTTTTTTATTTTTACCTTTAAAATTTTTTATCAATTCTGTGTAATAATCCTTATATTCATTGTCGCTATTATACTTATCGTAATAAGCCCAAAAATAACCACCAGCACTTTTCTGAGCTTTTCTACAACAGTTAGATATCATTTGATATGCTATCCCTAAGTCTTGTTCTGCTTCAATCATACTTTTATAAATTTTCCCATTTGATAAATTAATAACTTTTTCACTGTGATAATTTTCCCATATGTAGTTATTATAATATTCCTTATTTTCTTCATAATCTTCAAGATATGCATATGTATATTCTCCTGCTTTTTTAAAAACACCTTTACAACAATATGCTATAGCCTCCCTTGATACACCTGCTACTAATGATGCATCTGTGGCAGTTCTATATATCTCTTTTGTATTAATGTTGATAACTTTTCTCCCAAATCTTTCAATATTTGTTTCCTTACTGTTTTTTACTCTTCTTATTTCTGCTTCCCCATATATTTTCCCGAATTCTCCTCCATTAGTTAAATTGTATCCATTTGGTGAGATAGAATTTAACTCTTTTATCCAAAACTTTTCTTTAATATTTAATTCATCTTGTGTTTTCGCAGTATCAATACTTTCCCATACAAATGAATCTTCTCCATATTTATTTAAGGAGCGATAAAAATATTTAGACTTTGTTTTCTTATCATTTTTATAATCTGTTAAATGTTCTCGCTTTCTTTTTTCTAATGTTCTTGTTGTTTGACCTACATAATTTTTCCCATTAACCAAATTTGTTGCTTTGTAAATTATCATTTTAAATACCGCCTTTTCTTATTTATTTACCTTGATTTTTATAAACAGGAAAATGCTAAGGCTTGCATTTTATCAGGAGCTACCCTATCCTGTTTATTCGTGTTTTCCAACACAAAAAAGAACATCTTACAAAATGTTCTTTCGTCTATTGAAAATATAAAATTAATTATGATAAACGCTCTAAAGCATCAAATCTTAGCCATAGATAAATTTTTCTATCCCAATCAATATGATCTTCATTTGCAATAATATAATTAGGAAAACTGTTTTGCCAATTTCTATATTCGTCTGAAGTTACTTTTCTTAGTTTTCCATAATCATCAACTATTGTTTTTGTCATGTAATTTGTTGAGAATGGATGTTTGGGAACCATTGTAAAATCTTCAATATCAGGATTAAGATAAGCAATTGTATTTTCCAAGTTATTTAGAGATTCATCTTTCTCATTGATTATTTGTGTTTGTTTATCTATGATTCCATTTTTATATCTGATTGTTTGACCATATGATTTGTTCTCACTAGAATTTTTCTTCTTGTCATATTCTTGAATATAGTAACTATAAGCAGTTGTCTTCAACATGTACATCTTATCTGAAGTATTTACCCCATTGCGGTTCTTTGTTAATCCATCAACCAATCTACTATATTCTTTTCTCTTAAGTTCTGTATATCTAATTTGTGCAACATATTCTTCAAATAATCCCAAAAGACTGGGAAGTTCTTCGTAGTTACAATATTTAAAAGTAGAAACTGTTTTGCGTTTTCCAAAATGTGATTCAAGTATTTTCTTACGAGCAATTTTATTATCCTTTTCGGTCAACGCAATAATCATTTCTGTACTTTGTTGTCTTCTATATTCTAATTTTTCTGCCATTGCTTCAAATGCTTTTGTATATTCAAAAGTGAATTTTAAAGCGTCATCTCCAGAAAACTTATTTACCAATATTGCGAATCCAGCTCTATCCATAATATACTCTCTATATGATTGTTTGTTTTGTTTATCAATACTTTGGGTTTCCTTAAAATTAAGGAGACCTAATTCTGGAATAGTTTGAATAAATCCATCTATTTTTACTAATACGTTGTCATGTCTTTTACCATATTTCTCAGCAACAAATTTACTACCCACCGTTACATTTCCATCTTCATTTACAGTTAGACCAAACTCTTCCTCGAATACTGATAACTCATTATTATTATTATTATTATTTTCCATTTTTAATACAACCTTCTTTCTTTAAATTTATTTTTTATAATTCTTGATAATATTTCTAAGTAATTCTCCATCTCTGAATAAATAAACATTTCTTCCATCATTTTTTGCATCAATTCTAATACTGTGCATTGGAAATCCATTCATTAGAATAAAACCTGCTAATCTTTGTGAAAAACAATTGTATAATTCCATCCTCTCACCTCCCTTCAATGAATCTAAAAATCTAGACATAATAAAAGAAGTTGCCCAATGGACAACCTCTAAATCTTTCATTATATTTATTTATACAGTATCTAAATCTTCTAATCTTTTTTGACCCAATTCAAAATACTTCTCATCCAACTCGAATCCTATATAACTCCTATTAGTATTTATACAAGAAACTGCTGTTGTAAAACTGCCCATACAATTGTCTAATACTAAATCATTCTCATTTGTGTAAGTTTTTACTAAATATTCACATAAAGCAATCGGTTTTTGTGTAGGATGAACTCTATATATTTGATTACATTCTTTTTCAGTTGATTTTATATTAATAATATTTTGTGGGTATCTTAAATCTTCATTATGATATTCTGAAGTTTTAAATTCTCCACCTGAAAAATCACTTAGAGTATCTTTTGT
>Ga0209728_1000382_pt1 | contig 38539 bp, 50 predicted proteins | sample RifGroD1_FD_183997 | JGI IMG/M metagenome (GOLD analysis project Ga0209728, IMG submission 183997) | Groundwater microbial communities from Rifle, Colorado, USA - Groundwater D1 (SPAdes) (version 2) | ecosystem: Environmental > Aquatic > Deep subsurface > Groundwater | place: Rifle, Colorado... | reverse complement strand
AACTCCAGCGAACGCATCCCTTAGGAATTGCCGGAAGTCTCCGTCGCTCTTCTTGTCGTTTTGTATTTTGAGTGCGTCTTTCGTCTTTCCCTCGTAGTCGACATTGTAAGGAGGGTCACTACCGAGAACATACAGATCTCCCTCCTTGCTGCGCACAACTTTCGGCTCCTCGGGTACTTGGTCGTTCTTCTCCGAGTTTTCAATGATCAGGTCGCTTGAGAACCCTGTCAGGTCCACCATGGGCGCCGATAAATCCTTCAGTTCCTCAATCACGAGTTTCATGTCCCAGTCGCTCTCGTTGAGCTTGTTATCCGCCAGCCGGTACGCCTTCGCCTGTTCCTCGGATATATCCACCGTTACCGTAGGGACATGGTCCATTTTAAGTACCTCTGTTGCCGCCAAATAGCGCCCGTGGCCGACGATTATCACTCCGTTGGCATCTACTACTATCGGCTGGTTAAATCCGAACTCCTGAATGCTTCTCGCTATTTGCTCTATCTGACTCTTCGGATGCTTTTTTGCGTTCTTCTCGTATGGCTTCACTTCCGATACTTGACGCATTTCGATTTTTGTTTCCATATGGTTTGTTTACATCTTCCCGTTAATATAAACGGAATGGGCGATTTTGTTTACTTTATTACATACCAAACTCTCTGGTCCTTGTTTGCCTCGGGGAGTAGCTCATCGACCGCCCTGCGCACTCCCTCCTGATGTGGCGTATAGTCATCTCCGCATAATACTTTGGTTGCCCTATCCTTCCACAGTTCTATATCGAGCTTCACGTCTTCGTATTGGTGCGATCCGTCGATGTAGATTAGGTCTGCTTTCCCTACTCGCACTGGCTTCGCCGCTTCTTCGGATGTCATCCTGACAACATGCACCTTGTCCGCTATACCGAGCTCCTGCATATTGAACATAAATTGCTCGTATAGGGTCGGGAGTCTTTTTTGCACTTCCTCACTTCGGTTTATATCCGCGGCGCCCTCGAATGTATCAATCGACACAACATTACATCCCTGCTCGACGAAGAACTTTGTCGAAAGGCCGAGGAAGCACCCAATCTCAATGACCGTTTTTACGTTATGCTCCTTGATTAGCTTTGCGAGTGTATCTTTATTCTCTTGTGGCATCCAGCCGTATAGGTCGAGTTTCATTGTTTTTGTTCTATGTTGAATGTTATATGAAATTGATCTGCAAGCATCCAGTCAAGAATGACAAGTAGTACAAGCATGACGATATAAATTACCACCGCAGGCAATAAACACAGCACGAGTATGATTTTACGGAGCATTGACAATTTCCGCTTTTTATTCTTTTGTCCTTTTTTTATTTCCATAGTGGAGGAGAAGGGATTTGCACCCTCGTCCGATCAATATCACATTCGTACATCTACGTCGCCTATCCGGTTGCGAACCGGCAACATCCTCGAACATCTCCACCAGCCCTCTCGGGCATGCTTTCTTTATTACTCCAAGGTCAGACCGCGAAAGCGAACTGTCTGTTTGAAGTGAGCGACAAATAGTCGCTCAAGGTAACACCTGTTTTTGCAGTTGTTGGTTAGCCGTGGTTAAGGAGTCAGCGGCCATACTCCGCGATGCATACGAATGTTTTAAAGAACGTCTAATCTATTACTCCCCCGAATGATGCAACACAGCTTCCGGCTTATTGCACCGAGAACCCTTCCGGGCTCAGTAGGCTGAATGATGAGGGAGGATTTCCACCCCGGGACCAATCGGGAGCGACCCGAACGTCATTTATGGACCCACGCGTTTGATGTAATCTCCCTGCGCAGTTCGCCCCTGCTTGTTAGGCACGCCGCCTTTGACCTCTGTATATCCGTCGATATACTGCCGTCTCGTGCGTTCATTCATCCTACCGAGCCCACAAGCTCGGTTTACTTTCTGTTTTTCCTGCCTTCCTTATGGAACCATGACTTGTCCGTCTTCAGGTCGCTTGTGAGGTGATATTGATGGCACCACTCACATACATAGCAACGCATCCGCTTCCCGTGTTTCTCGATTGCTCGCTGAGAATGATGCGCAGCTTCCTTTGACCTGTACGCCACTTTTTTGCAGGCCATAGATCATTCTGATACTGGGCGCTCTTCGTCTTCGCTTATCTCATCGATAGGTGCGCCACAGTCCATAGTTGTTATCTCATTTAGTAACAATGAAAACAATGATTCCGTAAGCCTGAGATAATCGCTGAGCGTCAACTGCGTATAATCAACGCCAATCTCGGAAATGCAGAACTTCTTCAGCTCGAGCGATGCAACTTCCTGTGCCTGATATGCCTCGAACACCTCCGGGTATTCCTTCTGAAGTATCTTTCCTGACTCGCACGCTGGGCCGAGATGGAATACTTCCAGCCACATAGTTTTCTCTGCTATCTCGATCTCCTTCCCTTCGCGATCGATCTTGTGCGTCTTATCTTTGAATCGATCCTGCGCGGTGCGCAATAATTCAGATGCGTTCTCTTTCGCGGTATTTACCGCTTCGGTAAGCTCGTGGAGCTTGTTAAGGTTTTCTCGTGTAATCATGTGTGTATTATAAACTATTTTTACAATTCTTTATACCTCTTTAATGATCCGTCCCCAGTCAGCTCGACCACCTGACCATTCTGATATTTCACTCGTTTCGCTCCGTGCTTCTTCAGCATGAAAATCTGAAACTCATCACGCTGCCTCATCTGTTTATAGTCCGCGTCGCGCTCCGCCGGCGGATGATCAACAATGACCTCGGGGATATACAGCACATAGAACGGCACGTCCTTCATCCGTATATAGAAATCAAGATGCTCGCTCACTTTTAAATCTTGGTCCCATCGAATATATGCAAACATATCCTTTCGCATCAGCGCGAAGTTCAGCACACATCCAGTCCGCTTGTACCGCATACCGTCGTGCATTCGGTAATTATCTCCGTCACTTGTATGCTCAATAGTATCGCCAATCTTCTTCGGAATGAACTCGAAATTGATCTTATGTCCGAGCTGTTCAACACATCCTCCGACAACTCCTGCCTTCGGGTGTGCCTCCATCAGGCTGACCATCTTCCCGATGTCGGTCTTTTCCGTAAATGCAAAGTCGTCATCGAGGATCAGCTTGTACTTGTTCGGCGTTGTTGCGACAAGATGGTTCCGCGCATAGGAAATACCACAATCGTATGGCAATGACTCTGCCGATATTCTTTTAATCAGCCCTGCATCGTAGGCGCGCGAACGCAGTCCTTTATAAAACTCACGGTCAAACTTCTCATTCTGATCGGCGATATATATATTCGCCATCGGGTAATGTTCCGCAATCGACAAAACGAGCTTCTCAACTGCCTTCGGCCGTTTGAATGTCGTGATACAGAAATCGACGAACTTCGTATCGTTCCTTTTTGAGTGGACGATATGCCCCGGTTTAAAATCCTTCATGCCGTTCATCGTTATGGTATAATCGACACCGAACTTTTCAAAGAACCGATCCTTATCGCTCCGTCTGCTGCGGAATGCCTTATATTCGAGATCCTCCTGTGGGTCCACATTCGCCGGCTTGTGTACTACTACCGCATCGGGAGTGAAAGCGACCTTATATCCTGCCTCTTTGAAATCTATGAACCACGAGAGGTGCTCGTATGCAACTTTAATCTCCTCGTCCCACGGCACCGCCTTTACCTTCTCGGTCCGCGCAACAAAGAAGTTAAACGTCAGGTCTGCTGGGCAGTAACGGATATCACGCAGAACATCCGTCATATAGATATTTGAGTCATCCACGGCAAGCGGCGTAAGCTTGATTGACTTTTCGCTTCGATCGATATGTCCCTGATAGTTTCGCAGGACGCCGTCCTGTATAACTCGGCCGCCGATTAGATCAAACGTATCGCAATACTTCAGAAATTTGACCATCTTCTCAATCTGAGCGCCATCTGTATAGAAAAAGTCATCATCCCCAACGAGTACATACTCCGTGTCCACCTGCTTGACGAGCTCGTTTCGGCCGACGCATACACCGCTATCATAGGGGAGCTGGATATATTCCGCATCGTGGTTGTCGCAGTAGTCCTGCATATCCTCGCTGAACTCGCCATTCTCCCCGACGAGGATGTTTATGTCGGGATAGAGTGTTCGCAATGATTTGATACAGGCTTTCGTATATCCGGGTCTGAGGAAACTAATGATGATGGCTGTTACGTTTCTCATTTTTGATGGTTTTTATTTTTTAGGGAAAACATGATATATCGACTTCTCTTTCTTAAGGATCTTGTCGCCTTTGATTGGGAGCTTGTCGCGCTCCACTCTTTCAAATTGTGCCTTCTCCGCTTCAGTGAACTTCTCCCACGGCTTGCCGTACATCCGCTCGTAATACTTCTGCGCTTCTTTTGTCATCGATATTTTCCGCCATGAGTTAATACATGGGGAACAACGACCATGAGTTCACTATCCTTCTGCCCGGGTCGTAACAATCGAATCGACCCTTGATTTTTGAAATTGCCTTTGATACTGATGCGCATATTATTCCTGCAATTTGTCAGGCGCAACACTCCACCTTTTCTGATGGTCACGAATAGCGTTTTTAGATCCTCGCTTTTCGTATCGACCGTCTTTTCTTTATTTTTTCTGACGTATATAAATAATTTTTTCATGTTGCGGTGGCTGGTAACGCTCCTGCTTCTCCAACTTATGAGGCTGGCGACTTTACTTTTAGTCCACACCGCTATATTCCATCCTCTTGCGTGCTCGGCGCCGAGCAGGATGGAGAACTGCTCTCTTATGCAGTCCGTATAGGGGGCAAGACTTGAACTTGCAAAATAGTGTACTGGTCGCGCTTTCCACTATTACGCTTTACCCGCGCGCGTCTGCCAATTTCGCCACCCCTATGCGCACCGCACAAGGCGATGCATTATGCTGTTTTCTTTCCGGCCATGTAGTACCCGATGACCGAGAATAGTCCGAACAACATCCCGAGCACGAATGCTCGACCCTTCTTGCGTCCGTTCTTTTCCGCGATCTTCATGCACCAAAATCCAAACAGTAAAATGATGATTAGAATCATTGCTTTGCGATTTCCCGATCTACCTCATCGACCGCGGCCGTGAGACATTCTCGAAAATCTTTTAAATCCGTTTTGATATCAGTCCTCAATTGAAAGTTCAGTGCCACGTTCCCTTTCTTGAAACCGAAGTTTCTACTGGTCGTATGATCCGCTTGTACGAAATCGACCTTCTTTCTTGTCTGCGTTTTTTTACTCATAATGCTGCTTTTTCTTTTCTGATCTGCGTCGTGCTGACGCCCTCCGTGTACGGTACGACCTTTATTTCAATGCCTAATTCTTCCACTTTATCACGGCCCGGAAATTGTAACCAATCGTCACCGCGAATATACACTATGCCATGCTTGCTATATTTTTTACATACAAGCATGATCTCTTCCTTTGGATTTTTATTCTCTGTAATAAATACTTCATTTACTAATCCTGTTAGGATAAGGTTTTCTGCTCTATGCTCGTATGATTGAATTGATACATGCCCTTTGTTTTCAAAAACAGAGTGATCATCATGCAATATAACAATGACATAGTCAGCTATCTTATTCATCTCATAAAGTAGGTTGTAATGCCCTTTATGAAATATATCAAACACCCCACACGTAATCGCTATATTTATTTTAGAGTCCCTTTTTTTTGCATTACACGATATACATAGAGGTCTTATGTTTCCAATCGAATTATTACCACCTTTTGATATTGGAACGATATGATCTTTAGTAAGAAGACAGAACCCCGTGTGTGTGCTCTCCCATTTTGATTTTAACTCATCCTCAGAAATCGAACATACTGCACATTTGAATCCATGTTTTTTCTTTAAAGATTCCCATTGTCTTATAGAGTGTGAACCCTCTACCCCTTTTAAGCGAAGTATTCTTTCTCTATTTTTTAATAGAATTAAATCTTTATTTCTCTTTCTCCAATCAGACCCAATCTCTTTATACAATATCGGTTTTTTCTTCTTTGATACTGCCGACGCTTTGTTTTGTTCTTCTCGGTATACAGTATCTGTTGACCTTCTTTTTGCATGCCATTCCTGTTGATATTTCCTTGCTTTTTCTGTTTTATAATATCCTAACGCTACTAACCTTTTTGATTTTCCCTTATTTGTATCTTTGTGTCTAATATATGCGCATCCAGTCTTATTATCCCTATCTCCGCAATAAATATGTCTAGGATTTTTTGCAACAAATACGCATTTACAATCTTTACATTTAGTTTCTTTAGGAAATCCTTTCATGGTTTTATTTTCTTACATTTTTCGGTCCATATTGCCAATCCCATTCCTTTACTGGTGTCCTCCACTCCGGCCCATACTTCGCTATCAGCACCGCGATTGGATCTGCCGGCGCCATATATTCCCTATTCTGAAAATATATAGGCTTTCGTTTTTCAATCAGCTCCGCAGGATACTCGTAGGTTATTACATCTTCAGGCAGATTCCGTCCGCCGTTTTTAAATGCGTGGAATATGCGCTTATCACCCTCGGACCGGTAGAAAAACAGGTCTATTTTTATTCCATCCCTCGTGAGTGCGATCTCGAAATACTTATCGAGCTCGCCGAACTGATGATGTATTATAATACCATCCTCCTCAAGTTGTTCTGCAAATTCGTCGATTGAAAGCGGATGCCATTCCTCGGCATATACACCAAGATCAATATCGCCATCGTGCGCAATAAAGTCTCCTTCGCGTACCGCTCCGAGCAGTGTACCGTCGATCAGGAAATAATCAAAGTCTAAACTCTCAAGCGCGCTCACGACATCGGACAGAAGTTTTGCGGCATCACTTTTGATCATCTTTGATTGCCTTCAGTACCTTTGAATATACTGTCTTGTCTTGCAAACTTGCCACGAGCGTGTCGAGGATTGTTTGTCGCGTAACTGTTTTGCCGACCGCGTTACTCATGTCGAGTGAATGCTGTGCAAGCTCTCGTGCACGGCTCGGATCGATCGAATAATTACGACGATTTTCTTTTTTTTCTTGTTTCATAATACGATTATACCATACCTGTAATATCGTGCAACTATTCGCATTGTGGATAACTTATTCGGGCAACTGCTCGATATAAACCTCCACTCGCGGATTGCTTTTGTCGATATAGAATTGATCCACGAACCCTGCGACGAACTTTCTCGAGTCGTTCTGCAATACGCCAGCGGTAACGAGTCCGTCGTTGATAAACTTTTTCGCAAACGCAACGTTGTCGGTATCTTTCCGGTTATCCTTGCAATACCAGCAATATATAATTCGCACCGGATACTTCTCGACCTTGCCTATTCGAGCAACCTTCGCCGCAAACGCGACGCGATCCGTTTCTGAGTGCTTAATACTGTTTCCACTCCATCGGCACGAATTGAGCGCCTTTATATACGCATTGAGATCTGTAAGTTCTCCGGGGATCGTAAAGTGCATTTTAGAATAGGGAGTTTTTTGGTTTGATTCGATAAGACTTGAAGCCAAACTCATCGGTAAAATCGCTCGCCTCGATATCGTGGCCATCCTCCTGAAGCTGGAAGATCCGCGCGTGGTACTGCGATATCAACATCGTTTGCAGAAAATAGCGACCGTTTACCCATCCGCCGGCCCCATTGGCGTTTTGTAATACTGCTAATACTCTATCACATTGCGTTGGTTTTTTCTCTATGGCTTGTGTCATGTGTTTGTATTCCATCCCCACTCTACTAATTATGTATTCTTAGTAGTAATAGTAGTAGAGCGAATGGGGATAAGTTGTGAGTATGCGGTTTTTACCGCTCTATTACTACGTTTATTGAATAATACCGATGTGGACAACCTTGGGATAACTGCATAAACACGTGGGGATAACCAGCGCACAATAAGCGGATTGTGTGGGATAACTCTCGTAATAATTTTAGTATTATGTCAAGTTTATTTTACTATCCTCGAGTTATCCGCCAGTTATCCACATTCGGTTATTTGAGAAATCCCCACATTTTCCACTCCTTTTCTATACCCTCCTTGACCCATTCCTGAAGGTTTGTCGGCTGGCGATCTACCTTACTTACCCCGTGCATTATGGATGTATGATCCCGATTATACAGCCGGGCAATCATAGTGTATGGCATGCCAATATGCTTATTAAGCACGAACCATACTGCCATGCGCGCGTCTACAAACTCGGGCAGCCGAGCCGGCCCCCTCATATCCTCTACGGATACGAGCGAGGCCGAATTTACGATACTCTCTACAAGATAAACCTTATCAACGAAGTCCTTTTGTTTTTTCATGGTTATGACATATATCCCTGCAATCGTTCTACTCCGCTATCTCCTACGAATAACATATCACCCTTGCCGGAAAGCTTCTCGGCTCCTGAATCGTCAAGGATTACTATGCTATCGATTGCCTTTGCTGTTTTGAACACGACCTTTGTTGGGAAGTTTGCCTTGATTGTTCCCTTGATAACATCAACCCGTGGGCTTTGCGTTGCGATAATAATGTGGATACCGGCAGCGCGCGCCATCTGTGCAAGGCGTAAAATCTTCGTTTCAATCTCTTGCGATATGTTTCGCTTGATTTCTTCTGTCTCCTCCATGCCAGCCTTTGATCCTCTCGTGAATACATGGCCGGTATATACTGTCTTTACGTCGATATGCTTTGATGCTATCAGCTCGCCAAACTCGTCGATTACTACGAATTTATAAGGCATCGTTGGAATACCGGATATATTACGCACGCCTGCCTTCTCCATTTCGCTATACCGCGATTCCATTTCAGTCTCAAGGCGCTCAAGACCTGCGTGGATGTCCATAATATCACTCTTATATTCAACCGCTTTTTTCTTGTGATGCGATAACTCGACGCGCTTAGGATCGAATAAATGTATTTCAGTATTCGGTATGCGCGATAGTTGATCTATAAGCGCGCTTAGGAATACCGATTTTCCGCTTCCTGAGGCCCCTGCAACGAGCATATGGGGCGCAGTCCGTATATCGAACCGTCTTGGCGCTCCCATGAGCGTCTGGCCGATTGCTACGTCGAATCCGCTACCTTCAGGAACGGTCGGGAAGGTTCGTTCTGTACGAGGTACTTCAAACCCTATCATTGTGCTATTCGGAATAGGGGCCAGCACGCGCACGCCAGTTATACCGAGTACCTGCTCGATGTCGTCTACATATCCGCGGATCTTGCTCATCTTAAGCCCTATGGATGGCGTGTACTGGTAAAGGTCAATCGTTGACCCCTCTATCATGCTGTCGAATTGCAACATCATGCCGTGCTCCATAAGTTTTGTTTGTATCTTCTCTTCGTTTTTCATTGTGGAATAATTAAGATTTTTTGCCGAGACAAATTGCGCTTCGACCGTTTTCATAAGCTTGCGCATATTGCCGGCGCTTTGGATCTCTTTCTTAAGCAGATCTGTTATGTTTGTGACCTGATGCTTCTTCATAAGATTTGCCTTCTCCACCACCTCATCGAGGCGATGGATATAGGCAATCATTGAAACCTCGTTGTCGAACATAGCGTGTACATTCGGTACATACACCATTTCGCCATTGAGCGCGCGCGTCATATCCTCATAAAAGCGGAAGAAGAAATCAAAGTATAAATCGTTCTCGCTGAACACCATTTCATATTGGCGTACCTGCGACGATCCATCTCTGTTTGCCGTCAGCTTCACTTCTTCGAACATTACGGAGTATGGCTCCTCGCCGTACTTTGCGTATGCGAGCAAGTAGTATGTGACCGCTTGCAATATCTTTGCGCCGTCAATCTTATCAGGGTCCGAGAATGACCTGCACGTTTTGTAATCCTTAATCTTCAGCTTTCCGTCTTCTCGATATACTTGGTCAACATATCCCTTCAGCTTTACCGGAAGGTTGAGTCTATTACCGCGCCATTCTACATCAATATGCTCTTCAATCTTGTCCTCGGTTGCTATAAGCGAACCGACATGATAAGGGATTTGTTTAATGTACGAATTGAATGCAAATGTAAATAACTCGTATGCCTTCTGTTTATTTGGAACCGTCTCGGTAAAGTTTATCCAGCCGTCGGGATAATTCTCCAAGAATGTGAGCCCTCCAGTAAGGCCGAACTTGATGGCCTCCTGCTCGTCTGTCGGTATCATGTCGTCGCATCCGCCATAGTATATCTCCATAGCATTGTGGAATGCCGTGCCAATGACTCCAGATATTCCCATGGTCGTGTCAAACCGATCCTTGTTCACATAGATGATCTTGAATAGAAGCGGATTTGTCGAAAACTTTGTCATTGACGATGCCGAGTAGTGGTCCACCGGAAACGTGCTCACATCGCCCTCACTCTTCGTCGTATTGGATCTCCGGCAAACCTTCGGGAGCGTCAGCTTTGTCTTGACCCTCTTTACCTTCTGCTTTTTTGGCGACTCTTTCTTTGGCTGCTTCGTGCTTTTGGTTGATTGTTTTGTCATTGATTTGTAGATTTCCCATTGTTAATCCTTTCGTTTCTGCCTTCGCCGCTTCAATCCGATCGGCTATGATACTATCTTTGTTGTCTTCAGCAATTGCGATGTTCAGTGTCTCATTCTTAGGAGCAAGTTTTGCTGCCTGCTTGAGCACTGTCTTTCGCGGCATCCATCCTTCAGGGTCGTTGGATGCATTCCATGGAGAAAACTCTGAGGCAAAGCTCTTCGAGAACTTTTTGCCATGCGCGACGATATCTTCTATGCGCATAAACTTTCCGATCTCTCCTCCTGTCTTTGTCGTGATGATCGCATATGCTCCTATCACCTCACCTCGTTCCGCGAGTGTCTTGAACGGATCTATCTCATGGTAGATGTTTGTATTGATGATTTTAAATACATCGTTTTTATGGACCAATTCTGAGACGATAGACTTCGCTCCTGCCCGGTAAAGCAACGTGACGATTCCCTGATAGCCGAGTTGGAATTGCGCTTCCATCACCTCGACCCATGCATTGCCTACTTTCTTTTTGCTCTTATAGGGAAGGACATACGCCTCACCGGAAACATCCGAGGGCATGAACTCGCATTGAGCGACCATCATGAAACTGTTTATGAAACTGATCTGCGTACATTCGAGCAACTTTGGGTTGCGCTGTACTGCTGCCGTCACTGAGCTCATGAATCGCAGCGCTTTCTTCTGATCTCCAAAATAGTTTTGGATCTGAGTTGTGTAGTCATGAGCCAATGTACTCTTGAGATCGTTTATCCCTTTGAACTTCACTAATTCATTCTGTTGTTCTGTCATAATTTTATCGTGCCGGAGCAGTTGCCCTCGGTGTTAATCGTTTATAATCTGCTTCGCTCATTGCAAGTGGGCATGGCTCGGTGTGCCTATATGCCTCCCTGCGAAAGCGTTTGTCGTGGCCGTTTACTGGCCGTATGAATGCTATCTTCATCTTGTCTATGAAGTCGAGACGTCGGCAGCATTCGCATCTCACTCTTTTGCACCGCATACATTTGGAAGTTTTTTGTTTCTTATCTGACGCTCCACGACTGTTGCGTCGAACTCATCAAGCCCTACAAATTCCCGACCATCCTTCCCCGGCCTCATCACTCCGATAAGCACATCCCCCAGTATTTCGTATCCTGCGTAAAACGGATTGATCGGCGATTCTTTATGTCGCGCCTCCTCGTCCATGCACAAGGTTACATTGCCGATAGTTTGCATCTCTACGCATCCTCCGCCGGCTGTAAGTCCTTGTAATAGCTCGAGGTCAATCGGCTTTTGCGTTTCGATTGCCCAATGTTCTCCGTCAGTCTTTAGGTAAAAATATATCATTTATGTTTTTTATTATATGATTTATTGCTCGACCTTTCTACAACTTATATACAGTATATCCCCACCCTAAAACAATGTCAACACGATTTCGTATTGCAAATTGTGGATAACTTTACAGCACAAATTGACCAATTTCGTCAATCGGCTAATATGGTCGGGGCAAACAAAAAACAGCCCCCGGGCTGTTTTTTATATTTATTCGTTCGGTATGTGCCCGAGGATGTGTGAGATCACATCAGCGTTGAACGCATTGCCGAGGCAACGATATTGTTGGTTATTGCTTATCACCTCCGTGTAATGATCGGGTACAGATTGTAACCTGCAACACTCTAACGGGGTTAACCTTCGCACAATAAGATTTCCGTCATTATATAATTTTATGAAGTTATTATATTGCCACGATGATCCTGTGAGTGTTGGCGCCTTTTCACTTGATTGATAACCAGCATTCTTGCCCCTTGATTTCCCAACAATGGCAATCTGATCCCAATTGTGCTTATCTCCGAACTTCGAACCGAGACCCGAGGTTCTGATGGTATTCGATTTCAGCTTTTCTGATCCATCGGGATTGATCGCATATAGCCCAGTTTTCGCTCCCGTACCTCCTCCGCCCGAAGATAGTGTGACCGATTTGCCGTCTATCTCGTGAATGCGGAATGCTTGCGCGATCGGTTTCCCTTGGCGCATCTTCTCGAGGATTGTCTGAAGCGTTGCATCGCTGATGTAATACTTCTCGTCTACCTCCTGCTCGAGAATATCTTTGAGGAATATCTGCCTGTCTTCAGGAAGTTTCACGCCGGGTATGTTGGTCCAAAATAGTCTCTTTCTTCTTTGTGCAGACACAAGCGCTGCGTCGATCATAATAGGTGCTCGGAAGCATGTTATATTCGCGCTCGACGCACGCTTCGTATTGTGAGTATGCTTCGTCCTTTATTTGATTTTACCGCGTGGACCACGCCATCAGGATATACCCGAAGGCGAACATTGCGACTGATAGTAAGATGAATTTTTGTGTGTTGTTCATAAAAGTCCTTGATCTATTTCTTTACATAGCTGTTCGACCGCCTGATTTATTGCATCGAGCTCCTCTTTTGTTTTTGCATTTCGAATGCGTCTTCGTGCATTCTTCAGTACCGCGATCTTCTTCCGTGCTTTTATCCCCGGAAGCATTAACTTTTCGAATACCCAGTTTGATATATTCATAATACGATTATACGATTTAACATTTATCAACGCAAGTATGGGAATGTGGATAACTCAGGGACTTGAAACATTACGAGAAATATGGCGTTATATAATACAGAGAGGATAGTACCCTCCGAAACAGTTGGTAACGCCATTGTACTCGCTCCGTCTGATGACATATAGGGAGCGAGTTTTTTATATCAAAAAAGATCCCCGAAGAAGGATCTTTTTTGTCGGACTATGATGCCGTTGCATAGAGCCGGTTCGCAGGATGCTGACGAACACCCGAGCTACCGAAGGTGAGGAATGAAAGACAACGGGCAGTATAAATGTGTCCCCTGCTTTCGCTATCAGTATATCATCACGAAAAAAAAGAGGCAATAACATTGTACGCCTCATTTTATCTTACAATCGGGGCAATGGGTATATTCAATCTCATGCGTTTTATCTTTGACCCATTCGCACATCTGAAGCCACTGAGCGTTGGTCACGATGACCCATTCTCCGAATCTTCTGAACCGCTTACACTTTCGGCAGCGTTGCAGTATTTGCTTCATGGCACACTCCTTTGTCGTGATCGGCTGGTTCCTCGTTGAGGCCGATAGTTATACTGCATTTCTCTTTGCACGAAAAACATGTCCAGCGTTGCTTTGCAGGGCCTGTTCCGTGCGCCATGATACCATTTCGCATCCATCTCGGTTCCATATTGCCTCCTTTTGGCCCTGTGTGGGCCTGTGGCGTGGATTTTATGCAAAAACGAGGGATAATGCCACTCGTATTGTAAAAGAGCTCAGGAGCCCAACAGGACGAACGGCAACCATCAACCATTCGCCCTGATGGACGCCCGAAGACGTATTATTTATTCAGCTTGTCATCCACGAACTCGTTGATCTTCTTTTGTACCGCGCGCGCATACTTAAATCCAAGGAGCGCCGAGTTTTCGAGGATCGAAATAATCTCGGTCACGGCAATCAACGCCTCGATCATATCGTCGAATAAGTCCGGGACGAAGTGGATATGCAATGCCTGATGCGCCATGATCAGAAGCATCATGTATATGAATAGCTTGTAGAGCGTCACCCCTAACGATGCCGAGCTGAACCGCTTGTGCTTGATCGATACCGCAATTCCCATGAGTAGGTCAATCCCAACGAGGTATGCAATCGCGGTAACAGCTATATAGTCATACCCGAGCGAGTATGACAAAAAACCCAAAATGGAAGAAGCGATTATCTTTATGTCGATATTCGCGATCAATGATTTTATTGCAAGCGTCATTTTTGAAACGTGGGTCATTTCAGTAATAATTACGGTCAGATGTTCGGCCGAGCGGACATAATCCGCTCAACCCAAAACCCAAAGATTCCTCATTTCTTTACGAAGCTGACGATATCGTTCACATAGTTGGATCCGCGACCGATTATCAATCCCGATATAACATATCCAGCGAGCGGAATCGATGTCACGAGTCCACCCATTGAGAGGATATCTATACGGTAGATGATTGAAACGATGATCCCGAATGCAAGGGATACAAACTTGATATACGGTCTGGTCGGGCTATCATTCGATTCCCCGAAGATATATGTAATCAATCCCTCGATGAGGGTCGCCAAGATAAAAATGCCTGCTACTGCTTCCATAATCATTTATATAGTTTATTTATATGCGCACGAGTCTTAGGGCCTACTCGACCATAGCCCGATGTTGATGGTGTACCTTCCGAGATGATGCCATAGCGCGCTTGATAGTCCTTCGTGCAACGCTCCGTTATTTCGCCGAAATAATCAGACCCCGAATGATTCGCAGGGAATAATCCTTCGTATTTGTATACGGCCTGTAATGCGCGGACATCTTCGCCAGTCATCCCTTTTTCGAGATCTCGTTCGAGTAATACTTTTGGCCGCACCGGCTTTATGTCAATGACGGAATATCCTTTGAATGATGTCGGGACCAGTCCGGGGATATAGTTCCGCTTTGAGAAGAACTCCCTCGTAATGAACCGCACGCCTGTTCCGTTGATGCCGGTTGTTCCCCAGCTATCCTCAATCGTAAACCCTTCCTGTCCATTCCATATTCCGAAGTTCGGAGTCGCGCATACCTCGTGGCGCACGCTCGCATTTTCGAGGAACAATCCTGCGTCGATTATGGTCGGCACATCGCGGTTCCATTCTGATACCGTAGCGAAGAATCCGAGTGGAATAGGCTTTCCGGTCGCATGCAAGGTCGAGATGATTGTGTCGAAATCATACGCAGGGAGCGAATAGAACGCATCCAGTAATGAAAGCCCTGCAACCTGCTTATCGAAACCGCTCTGCACGACTGCCTTCAGCTCGTCGGCCGACACATTGTTTGATATCTCCAATACCTCCAAGCCGATGCCTTCCTTGCGCAATAGATCCAATGCTTCCACCGGATACGCTCCTTCAGCTGGCTTGTTGCTCCGCTTATTATAATCCGCAGCGCTGAACTCGATGAACTCACCGCGCTGTTGTTCGTGTAGGATGCCTGCCATCTTTGCTCGAGCATGAAATACGCACGAGCTTTGACTCATCTGATTGCGCCTCGGCCATATCTTCCACCGATCGGGCGATGTTTGCCCCAATGAAACAGGAGCGGACGCAGAAACAAGCTCCTTGAATTGAAAGAGCTTGTTTTTTTGTTCCGATGTTCCGAGGTCAATGACGCCTGAGTATTTCTTGTCGTTAAAGATTTGCATGGTTTTATGTGGTCAGATTAAAGATGTAAGAAGATCCTGAAGCTCCCGTTGTTCCAGTCGATCCGGCCGCTTGACCGGTCGATACCCCTCCTGACGCACCTGCATTCCCACCTGTACCTCCTGCACCGCCTGATACATCAATGACATCTGCGATGGTTACATTTGTGATGAAGTTTACTACAACAATAGATCCTCCGTTTCCGCCCGATCCTCCGGCGCCTCCTCCGCCTGCTCCTTTCTGGGAGCTATTCTGAGCGGTCCCTCCATCGCCACCGTTTCCGCCGTTTCCGCCGTTTCCGCCCTTAGATTGGAATAATGTGCCAGTTCCTGCGTCGCTTATTGTGTATACGAATACACACATTACACCACCAGAACTTCCTGATCCACCGCCACCGCCACCGGCAGCTGATATACCATTAGCGCTTGTTTGTGATCCTCCTGATCCACCGCCACCTCCACCGCCACCTGTTGGAGAACTATTATATCGAGTCCATGTTCCGTTATCGAAACTGTGCATCAGCTGAGCAAAGGTAAGCGTGCGCGGTTTGATTGTCGCAGCTGTTACCGTTCCTCCGCCACCGCCAGTTCCGCCACCGCCACTCCCTCCGCTCGGTACGGCACCTCCTTGTCCGCCGGTTGCTCCTGTAACGCCAGCATTCGTAGAAAGCGCAGTCGTAACATTCCCTCCAGTCGATCCGTTGCTACCAGTCGTTCCTGCTCCTTGTGCCGATACCCCTCCTGCACCAGCGCCTCCTGCAACACCAGCCACGCCTCCGCCAAGTGTTCCTGCTGTACGAACAACTCCTGCTGATCCGCCATTTCCACCGGGCGAAGACCCTGCACCGAATACAAAATTACTTCCCCCAGAACCATTTCCCCCGGTGTTTCCGTTGAACTTAATTTTATTCGTTCCGCTCCTCGCCAATACTCCGCGAATAAATAAGCGATAACCGTTCGTATCGAGGTCTCCTCCCGATAGAGTCAAATTATTAAAATACGCATCTCTTGTAAGCGCGTTTGATGTAATCGGACCAGACGAAAAAGAGCCCGAGTTTATTGTTACATCCCCATCAGAACCATCGCCGAAAAAATTGACTACTTCCAACCTTTCATTAATAGCATCTCCGTGAGCATTAATATCAGTTGCATTTATAGGATCCCCCGGAGCCCAATTATTTTTTGCTGATGCCATATTAAACGAATGTATATTTAGCCGAAATGAACATGCTACCAGATTTTACCCAGCCCCCAGTTGCAAGCAACGACCATGCCTGTCCCGAGTTTGCGCTTACAGTCCCGTCAATAAACGCCCCCCATTCCGTATAGGTTCCGTCGGCAACATCGCCGGACGCGATGAACCAGTCTATATATGCGATATTCTCGTCGAATGCCTGACTGTCGGCCTGCGCGCGATATAATTCGCTGACGAGTTGTGTTGATGCGTTTGTGAATACTGGGCTTGACCCGTTTCCAATAGCGCCGTAATCAACTTCTCCGCTGTAGGTTGTATCCCCTGCAAGACGTCGTGCAAGCACATTTCGTCCAGTAGTTGGGATGATATTTTTTGCGTATTGCACTGCCAAAATAACACCAGCAATCTGAAGCGTCTCGATTAGAGCTGTATTTCCCCATCGAAGCGCTTCCCGAATATCATTGACGATATGGTTATCGCGCTTTACCCATGAGGCAAGCGAAACAGCAGTATATTCCCCGATAACTTTTCCAATTTCCTGTGTCTTTTTGATTTGCATGATAGAAAAAGGGAGCGCAACGTTTGTCGCGCTCCCTCGGTACTTCCGTAAGGAGAAGCTTAATGAATATAGTATAGCACCATTTTTAGTATGCGACAAGTGAAATCCCAATACGGCCGGGACGCTTTGTATCAAGTTGTCCATTCGGAGTATACGGCGAGAGAACATAGATTGCATCCGTATCATCTCCCAGCGGATCGAGCAGGATGTTTTCCTGCGTTTCAACCTGTTGTTCATCATCGAACGATGCGACAACTTCCGTCTCCTCCTGAACCGTAACGAGCTGCGTATCGGTAAAGATATCCTCGCTGGTTTCCCGTTCATCTCCCGGCCTTGGATCAGGCTCGAGGATTTTCTGCATCAGCGTAATAAAGTCGTATCGTTTCGTGGATATGAGTTCGACATCATAGTGGAAACTGTCGTGGTCCCTCATGCGAAACGTAAGGCCCTTGATAATCAGCTCGTCGTCAATCCCCTGCACATCGCTTTGAATACGCAAGATCATTCCGGCGCGCAGGCCTGAAGTGTATGTCCTGAACTTTGCATCAATAACCGGCTCTGCATACGCATAGAGTTCTGCGTTTGCCCTTCGTCGTGCAACCACATTGCTTTCGATGGAGTCGTCGCGGATAAGCTTTTCGATTGTACCGTACTCCGCAATACTTACAGGGTCTTCAGCCACGGCGAATACAGGCACCTTAGGATTACCCGAGAACTCAATAATGTCTCCTGCGAAAAGATTATTCTCGAAGCGGATCATCTGCTCCTGAAAGTTATAGAGCACATCATTCGCCGAGAAATCGTCAATAAAGTCAATGCCGACATTCTGACTGACCGTATTAAGTAATACAGTCAAGTTCGCAAAGCGATAGGGGAGTTTGAACGATTTGCTGTCATTGCCGGATACCGTGATGCTGTCGGAATAGGTGAGTCCATTGTATTCCCCTCCGCGGAGCTTGATGCGGTTTGCAACCTGACTGCCGTCTGCGTTCCGTCTGAGCGTCTTGTTGATATAGTTCCCGTTCGTGTCGGTCAGGTCAAATGGCGCAACCTTCTCATAACGAGCGAAAAAGTTGATGTCCTTCTCCTCACTTACATACCAGTCATAATTCACGATATCGGCAAGCCGTTTTAGGCATGTCGAAATTGCAATCTGATTGAATACAATCTTATCGATGATGAAGCTGGAGCTGACACCTGTCGTTGTGAAGGTAGGCGCGTATGTCGCAATGATGTCCTCGATGATTTCCGTTATTGTTTGGCCCTCATAGGTGCGCGCAACGAGCGTCTTGTCGAGCGTATAGGTATGATCGACGCATTTTATATCATATTCGATGCCCCTTGTTCCAACTGCGTGCTGTTGCTGTATCGTTACGATAGTTCCGCCGAATATCTTTACATCGCCATCGTATACGGAAACCTCATCGCCATATACCGGCGTGAATGTCTTTGATCCTGCCTTGCGGACCGTGAATGATGCGCTATCAACTTGACTCGTTATCTTCTGGGATACTTCGAGAGAGCCGTATTCTACCTGTAAAGAGATGTCTAAATCATTGACGAATACTTTTAGAAATGTAAAGTCCTGCGCAAACAAAAGGTTCCCTCCTTGGACGAGGGTAAGGAAGGAACCAGTTGTGAGTTGCAGTTTTGAGTGCATAATTTAGATTGTGATTTCAGTTGCAGTAAAGGTAAATGGAGTTGACCAACCAGATGCGTTAGAAAGTTCTGATACATTAAAGTAAGTTGCGATCGTCGTTTCTTTTGAGCAACGCACCGTATACGTCCTCGCTGTTGTGTTTGTTGCTGGCACAACTGCCTCCATAATCATAATACCTGCATCATTTATATCATATCCTACTGCTCGCCATGACGCGGTGCCTCGCCTACGACTTCCTTGAGAGCTTCCGATACCTACTTGAGCCGCGTTGGTCACATCGTAGAAATCAAATACATGCAGGTCATTTACAGATTTACTGTTTACAGAAAACATTGCACGCAACAAGATATAACTGCTCGCACTCTGCGGTGTAATAGCAACCCTCCAATTTGTAGAAACCTCTGTAGCCGCTTGTGTTGTTGTAGAGAGTGCCGTGGTATCAGTTATCTGCTTTATTTGCAATACCACTCCTGCCACTGATGCTCCGGCTACAGAGTACTCGTTCGATGGGTCGAAGAACAATATATCGGCCGTATCAGCTGATCCTATCTTCCGCTGGATTGCCCCTGCGGTTGTAGGCTTTGCAACAACAATCGCGCCAGCTGATTCTGAGATATAGACGGGTGCGCCGACTGTGAGAGTTGGGAATAATGCGTCTGCTCTGATTTTCCCAAAGAGCAAGATTTCCGTCGCTCCGCTTCCTGTAACTGCAAGTACGCAGATACCAATCTTAACTGCACCTGCGGTTGCATCTGCGTTAGCGTCTGTCTTCCACCATTTGCTATCAGCTGCTTTGAGATATACGAGGTCGCCGAATACGAGCGTTTCGCCTGATGTCCCTGCTTCTGTAATGCCTGAATGTTTTCCGTCGGCTGATAATGATGCATCCAATTTGAGTGATGCTTCTCCGAGTTGGATTGCTTCGAAAGATGCTGTTCCTGTAAATGAAGGAGATGCGGCCGGCGCAAATCCAGTATGCCCAGAGTTTGCAAAAGAAAGGTTCGAAAGCGCTGAGTGATCCGTTGACGGAGAAAAATTGAATGTCTGCGTAAATGCAGAGTCTATCTCGGTTGCCGATGAGGCGCTTTTTTGCACAATGATCCTGCCGACAAGAATTGACGATGAAGTAATCTCGGCCGGTAATGAAGTCGGAACGGTAGATTGCTGGGCCTGCACCAGCGTATAATCCCCTGTTCCGAGGACGATATAGCACTCCTGCTGGTTCGAATTGACTGCGCGGAACACCCAGTTTACCGCATAACGTCCTGCTGTGAGAGTTGCAAGAGCAGTTCCGTTATCATACTGCGTATTATCATATTGCGTGATGTCAGATTTCGTCCATACGCCTGCCACATGGGCATAAAGCTCCAGTTCATCGGTTGCGGACGTAAACGCCCCAAGGACGGCCTGATGAGCCCCATTCCATACGTTCCCTGCGGTTACCGTAACGGTTCTTGTGGCTACTTCTCCCAGCGCAAGGCCTCCCGGCTCCAATGAAAACCGATCGGTAAGAACAAGTCGTCGCATCAGCTTGTTTGCGAGTCCCTTTCCTGCGGCGTCCCATTCCAAAATATCAAGATGTGTTCCGCTTCGAAATACAGTCAGCAACGGAATGACACTTGTGTTGTCGATTGTCGATGTAGAAGTAACCACCGTGATAGTCGGGGAGCCTCCGTTATAGTTTGCAACGATGTAATTTGTTACGCCATCAGTGAAAGAATAATCATCTCCGACGATCGAAAACTTCACAAAAGGAGGCGTTCCAACTGCGTCAGTCGAGAATACATATTCGCCATCTCCCAGCGTTACCGTGCCGTCCATATTGTCCGTTATTGTCGGGCTGACATAAATTCCGGCCGAAACAAAGACATCATGCACATGGCCTAACTCCTCGTAGAGCGTGTCGAAATACGTCTTTAAAAATGCCTTCACGGTCGCCCATGTGATCTTCTTATCGACAGGGGTTGCCTCAGGTGTGGTAACAGTATAAAGCAAGCCGGTATCTGCTGGGCTTGCGTCTGCTGGTAATTCGATTAGTTCTTTATCTGCCATAGTTTTATATTGCGAACCTTGTGTTCATTCTTAGTGAGTTCATAATTGCATCCTGAACTTTAGAAACAAGCTCATTTCCCGAAACATCGCCATTCACAACAACATTGACCGTAGTGCCTCCTGCTCCATTGGGTATGATTGTTCCGCTTGATCGTGGGACGAATACCTCGGGGCCTCTTTCGCCGACCATATACGGCGACCCTCCTGTTACCGGTCCGCCTGTTGCGCGTCCGGGGAGTAGGAAATTGAGCGCTCCTGTTATTGCATTGCCGGCGAAGCTTCCCGTCTTTGATGCAACCTTCCCTGCCCATTCCCATGCCTCCTTGAACCGCTCGATCAGCTTCTCAACCGATGTTATAACCGTAGAGAACGCATCTCGGAGTCCATTGAGCCGGTCAATGAATATGCTGGCAATGAAATCTGCGAGCTTCGTGAGCCATGTCAGCACCTTTATCAGTCCCTCTATAAATCCCTGTATGAGAATGACAACCGTTGAAAGAGCAACGGCAAGTACGAATCCGATTACTTGCGCGAGTGCTTCGAGGTAGGGCTTGAGTGGCTGTAATGTATCCCATAGGTCGGTCAATGCCGGTCGAAGTTCCTCATTATAAAGCGACACGATACTCGCCCATGCGTCCTTCAGGAGCGTAACGAGTCCTGTATTCTCCTCGATACTTTCGAGAAATGTTCCGAGCTGGTTCGATAACTCTCCCATGTTGTCCTTGTAATTCATCAACCAAGTAGACGCCCGAGACATTGATTCCGTAAGAGCATCGAATAGGCCCGAGCTTTTCACAATATCAGAAAGGAATATACCGATACTATCCTTCATGTTCGACATCGCTTGATTGAATGTACCTGACTGGTTCACGTACGCATTAAAGAACCGACCACCTGAATCGTTCGCCTTATCAAACATCTGCGTGAGCAATTCGAATGTTACTCCTCCGCTATCCACAAGCTCTGCGAGCGCGTCTCCGCTCTTTCCCGTTGCCTCCGTGAGCATTTCATAAATAGGGATACCTGCGAATGCAAACTGCTTGATGTCAATCGTTGCAGCCTTTCCAACCGCGGCGATTTGCTGAAGGTTCACAATGATACGATCGAGTTCCGCCTGTCCTTTTCCCATAGCGGCAAGACCTTCTCCGATGTCGAGAATGATGTCAATGGATTTGTCGCCGTCCTTTGTAACGGATGTAAGCAACTGTACTGCCTGAGAAAGCCCGGGAAGTTCAAAAGGCGTCCTTGCTGCCTCCTTCTTCAGCCGGTTCATTGTCGTGCGTGCCTTCTCGGCCGATCCGAGCAGGGTAGTCATACCAACCTCTGCCGTTTGTAGATCCGCGGCAACCTTTATTCCCCATGTAGCACCAGCAATTGCAGCGGTTCCAAGCGCGGTCGCCGCGTATTTTGCAGCGCTTGCAACATACTCCAAAGAGCCGCCCCAGCGTGAGGTGCTTTTTTCAGCGGTAGCAAACTCGCCGGAAATCTTCCTGAGTTCCTTTGATGCCTCATCCTGCAATTTGAGAACGATTTGTAATTGGCGCTGATCCATGGATTACTTATTTTTACTGCGCATTTGTTTGATGCGTTCCTGCCGATTTATCTCGGCGATTATTTCGATGTACTGATACACATCCTCGATGTTCATATCCCTGATTTCATTCGGCGTCCATCCGTATCGGTGCGATAGTGCTTCCATCGTTACCGGCTCGCTCCATGGCTTTTTACCTTCCAGTTCGAGCCGAAGATGTATGCCGAGTATTATTTTTTTTTTGGATTCGTGATTGCGTTCACGGCGTCGAATAATTTATCGCCATCCTCGATGCAAAGATTATCCATCCAGTCCTTTGAATACGGAATCTCAGTACCGTCTATCAATGTGATCTTCTTGATGCACAGTTCGAGCGCCTTATACTTCGCGCTTGCAAGTACTGACGCATCCAATTCGAGGTTTTGCTTTTCGTTTGCTGCGAGTCCTGATACGCGCAATCCACCCAGCATGGCCGAGCGGATCTGTTCCTGCATTCCCCATGTGATCGTATCGGCTACTTCCACCTGTCCTATTGAGAGTTTTATTGTTTGCATGGTTTTATGGTTTTGCCCGGGAAGTCATTTGACCGCCCGGGCATTTATTTATCTTGATTATGCCGACGGCACGTTCGTATACGAGGCGGTCAGGTTCTTGATGGTCGTAGTAGACTGTTCGCTATCCGTTGCATTGTAGAATGCACGGAATCCGACAGTTTCAACAACGAGTTCGTTCGCTCCACCTGATCGGCCCCAATCCATCAGTTGCACCTTATTTAGAATTACTGTGATTGTCGGCTTGTTTCCTGAGCCGAGGTCTGCATCTCCTTCGATCGTGAGGCTCATATACTTTGCGGCATCTCCGAGATATAGATCCTTGAAGGTCTCATCGGCGAAGTTCAGAGTGAAGCTTCCGTCGATCATCATGCGCGCATTGTAGATGTCATCCGGCGTATAGGAACCGACGACATGATCCGTGAGCAATCCTTGATCCCATCGGACGCTGAGGTCCTTTATCTTGAGTGCGGTTGCTCCTGCAAGCCCTGCTTCAGTATCGGCAATCTTTACCGTGATGTCCTTCGCGATGAAGTCGTATTCGGTATCATAGCTCGGCGCGTCTGCGTTTGAAGCGGCAACCGAAGCGATAAATGAAGCATTGAAGCGCACATAGTCATCAAGCGCGGCGGTTATCTCGAGCGTGTTGATCATCGCATTCGAGAATGTCTGCTGTTGTACCGATCCGTCCTTCGCAAAAAGCGTAAGGCTCGGGTGCTGGATATTCTGTCCCAGCGAAAATGCGTGCGACTTTACAGAGCCGGTTACGGTTGTGGTTACAACGACTCCATAGATATTCGACAAGAGCCATCCCAAAACATCGGCATGCAATATGCCTTCGACTTCTCCTTCGACATGCTTCTGTACTACCCGGCGACCTTCGCCATCCTCGAAGCGTCCGCGTGTCGTTTCATCGATCGCGTGAACGGCTTTTTCGATCACATTCGCAGTGACCTTTCTCATCCATTTATCCGCAGTTGTTTCCGCGGATCCTCGGCTTGCCTCAGTGGCAACGCCAAATTCAATTTCGCGCCCAATTAGTTCCATTTTATTAGATAATTTTAATTTTTAATGCATTTTTATGGATTGCCATGTGACTACTATGGCAATCAAACAGTTCAAGATTCTCTATCCGATTATCATCCTTTATCCCGTTGATGTGATGTATGATTTCCTTTTTCCCAAGAATGCGATTCAATGATGCCTCCATAATCAATCTATGTTCCCTGACATATCCGTCTTTAGTACATAGTTGATGCAATGGTGCATATATCATCACATAGCCAGATCCCGTAAGATATCGACCTCCTGTTTTTAATTTCCCTTTATTCCCTAATCCTATCTTTTGCTTATGCAGGTCAGTGAGTCTTCTTCCTGTTATTGCGCCGTGGTAACATACTTTGCTACAAAAAAATCTTTCTTGCCCTTTTTCCGTTTGCGATCGTATATACCATCCGGAAAAATACTTTTCTTCTCCACAAGCATCGCACGCTATATTTTTACCTGTTTTCTTCATTTGAATAAAAAAGGGGACACGCGCATGGACAATGCACATGCCCCTCGGTACTTCCGCAAGGACTTTTCAATATCAGTATATCAGATTACTCGGAAGTCAACAAGCATTATGCGCTCGTTAGAAGTTTGATTTCAACATTCAGCGGCGCATACGCAACCAGCCCATCCTCCTCCTGCGATAACTCCCATGCGTCCGCGCTGTCTATCTTGACCCATACCCGATGGCCGTCAATCGTTCCCTGATTCCAATCGGCGTTAAACTTCGCAATAATCGCATCGACCGTCCGAGGAAGTATCACATCAAACGCCTGTGCTTCCGTTGTCTGTGCCGTGCCGACCATCACGATCATCATAAACCGATATGTCGCCATGTTCTCGTTCTGAGTTTCAAAGGTATTGGTAAACCCGGAAGGCTTGAAGAATACGCAAGGGAACTTCGTCAGCTTCGTTTTCGGGACAGAGAATACATCCTTAACCTGCGTTACTTCCGCGAGTGTCGCTTTAATTTTTATAACCAGTTGTTCGTACATATTTTTATTTTGCCATATCGGCCGTTATGTTGTCCAACATTTTCAGATACAAAGCCTCGATTGCGCCCTCCTTTTGATACTTCACGAAATCGAGCCATGGCCTTCCCTGCATCCTGCGCGTCCCATCATGGACGTATTTTGCATAGGGAGCAGTGACCATGTTCGGTCCAATTCGGCCGACAAGCCCATCGATTTCCGTAATATGCGTATCCCTGAGGTTCCCAGAACGCTGGCGCTGTGCCTTCCGTTTATACCGTGGATCATTCGATACTGGGGCGCCTCCGCCTCGTCCGCCTATTCGCCACGGCGCATTTACAATACCGCTCTTATACAAGGCAAGGCCCCGGGTCAGGAATAATCGCCCCTCATCCAGTACTACCTGAGGGTTGCGCTTGATTGCCGCATTTAGTTCTCTCAATCCTTTCCATTCGACGTTAGACATAGTGTTCTAAAAGTGTTCAAGATACTCCCCTGCCCACTCCTCCGAAAATGACTATACCATTTTTACCACTCCTCCGGAAAAAAGCGATGGAGAGTGAGAGTAGGGGAGAGTGAAAGACCGCATAAACACTAATCTTTTATCAATGTGAGTTCTTTGTGCTGATTGAGGCCAGTTGCGTTGATCTGCGTATTTTTCACGGAATAAGTACCAGCATAATCGCCTGAAGCGATCGTAATGGTATCCCCGGGCTGTATATTTGCGTCCTCATCGACCCATCCGAGGAAGGTCTTGCCCCACGCCTCCGCTATATGTTCTATGAAATCGGGACTCGCCTGCTGGATATGCCCCAAAACCGAACCAGCCGAAACCTCGGCGGCGCTTTCATTGCTCCATGACATACGGGTCACGGCAAAGGTTGTGGTAAAAAATCGGTCGATGCTCATATCAGTATGCGCTTATAGGCCTGCAATATGTTCTGTGCGCTTTGAAAATCCCCCCATGAATCGTTCCCATTATCCGAATTGTAGGTCACGGAATAGTTGCCGATACTCTCGGTCTTGATCTGTTCTCCGCCTGATCGGCTTTGATTTAGTATTCCGGCAACAAACACGGTCGCCGCGAACTGAATATCGGCAGGGGCCGTTGCGCTATATCCCCATTTTGCTGTGATGCGGTTGTTTTGCATGCCCTCGGGAAACGAGCGTGCATTGAGCACGATGCTCGATGCTGGGAATCCCTTTGCCGCGAAGTTCAACGGGTACAGGAAATACCGGTCGGCGCCGGTCGCTATAACTTCCTGAAATGATGATCCATATCCGTCGAGGCCGACTTCGACCTTCGTAATTGCTATGCATTCGTCTATAAGGAGCTCATTCGTACCGTCTCCATCGTAAAGCCGGGCCGATGCGGTTTCATCAGCGACGAAATTGCGCTGAGTAATGTTGTCGATGATCTTCTCAACACTTACAATCCAATCATTAAGTTGGCCATCAAATACCTCATCTATTTCCTGCAATATATAGTTCTCTATTGCTGTTTTTGTGGTGTATCCTTTTGGAGTCATATATTTATTATAAGTCTTTTAGTGGTGATTGACAACTTATATTACCTCTCCCGATATAGATTTCAGTTTTACTGAATCTGAATCCATTGCCGCTACAACTGCGTTAGCAATAGCCACGGAGTCCCCAACTTGTTCAGGCATAATTTCCAAAGGCAGTGCGTTGTCAAACGTATTCATGTTCGTGATGTCATTTGTGCCATTCATGATGTCTGCAATATAGATGTAAGCTCCTGCGGTTGCACTCTTGGCGGTAATGGTAACTGTTGCCAAGGCGTATTCCGTACCTGTGTATTCGCCTGTAACCGTGATTGACTTATAAGTCTCTAAATCATTGGTAGCGGTCTGCGTGTCGATAGCGGTAGACTCTCCAGGGAGTTGCAAGGTTACAGTCACTTCATCAGTTGAAAAGGCAGTGTTTTTCTTGATAAAGACTGGTACGGAAAGAGCCTGCCCTGGTCTTGCCAAAACTTTAAACGACCAGCTTATCCCGGTAGTATTGGCTGGAGCTAGTCTTAGATTTTTAGTACCTGCTGTTCTTACGTTGGTGTCGGTCAACCCTGCTCCTGTAGACTGATAAACACCTTCTGGGGTGTAGACAAAATGTGCTCCTGCTACGTTGTTGATGTTATGGAAAGCTATCTTAGAACCAGCGGTCAACAAGAGATAAGCCGTTCCTAGTATATTGTTTCCAAATCCACAATTGTTGAAGTACATAGTATCTACTACGTCGGGAAGTAACTCCATATCTATTTCATTATTACCCCTTGAACCAACCGAACAATTATTGAAGACAATATTTTGAGCAGCACTAACATACAAACCTTGCTGACGGTTGCAGTTTATCTCACAGTCATTAAATGTAATGTTTCCAGCGGTTGAGGTCATTGCTACGCCTCCGACAGTAGAGGCACTTGACGCACCATTGGCATTTGAGACGCAACGGTTTATTTCAAGATTGTAAGAAGAAGCGTTTAATCCATAGCGTTGATTGCCTACGAAAAAACAATCGTTCAAGATTTTATTATTAGCAGAAACTTGAAAGCTAAAAGCATAACCGCTGAGAGTGGAGTTTCCAAAGACACAAAAAACATTATTAAACGTCATTGGGTCTTTCAACGCTGAAAGCAGCACTCCGTAGTTTTGATGGTTGTAGATAACACTGTTATCAAATCCTAAAAATTGAGTATCTGCTTCTGATTTTATTCCCTCCTTGTCTCCAAGCCCTGGGTTTGCTCCTGTTTTTTCGCACCGAACTCCGACTAAATTGAAGTCTCCAGCCACAGTAGATTGATTGTAAGCATACCAACCGTTCGTTGCATGGGTGGTGGTGAAGATAATGTTTCTAGTTACATTCAATATCCAAGCGTTCGTATTGTGAGTATAAGTAAAAGCTGCTTCTGCTCCGCCCGAAGTAGCCGAAAGAACATAAGAAGTTGAGGAGTTTTTTGTAATGACAAAGCGTTTTTCCACCTCATTGTAATTGGTAGAGTTGTCGCTAGTTGCTGTGATAGCAAGCTCTGTTCCTACTGGCCAGTCAACTGCTCTATCTAAAATCAAGGGGTCAGCAGTAGTTCCTACACCTGAAATAAGTTTGGCTTTCAAATTAGCTTCTACAACCGTACCATGCGGTCTGCATTTCCCACCAAGGAAAACTCTAAGCCCAAAATCACCACCAGTATCTTCGACGAATTTGATTGTTATATTATTAGTGTAAGGCGTAACGTCATCAAAGAAAGCACCATTTTTGCCAACAGCAACATCTCCGTCAATCGTAAAGTCAACAGGTGAGGCTGTGTCAGCGTCAATTATCCCACCATGACCCACATAAATAGCATTAGAAGCAAAGTTTCTAGTAGCGACTATAACCGCTACGTTAGTTCTCACTCCAGCTCCGACGGATTGAGTTCCGTCACCCGTAACCACTATCGGAGTAGTGTTGTTTTCTCCAATAACAAAGACGCCTTCAGCTCCAGGGACGCCTGTTCGGCTGTCGATATTAAAAAATCCTATTAGCGTTCCGCCTGAATCAGCCGCAGCGTCTCCAGCAGATACAGTAGCGGTCCTTAATTTCCAACGATAATAACCTGCAGAAGTAGTGGTGAATTGATAAGGAGTAGCGAGCGAGAATCTGACATAAAAGTTGTCGGTACGGTTTGCTGCTGTAATACTCGCCGAAGCTACGTCGCTCCATGTTGAGCCGTTATATTCTTGTAATGTAGCAGTCCAATCCGCTACACCATCGTCAACGCAGTAGAAGATGACACCCTTACAAAAATCAGAAGTTGAGGGGGCTGTAAAAACATCCGTAAATTTATCGGTGTTAGTGATTATGATATTTGTAGTTGCGTGCAAAGTAGGGGTGTTTGTAATAGTTCCCCATGTGGCGGCACTGCTCCATAAGCCTGATTGTATGGCTGCTTTCATATAGTTATTTCGAGGTCGTCAGGGATTAGTTCTGCGGTTTCTCTTTGTTCTTTTAAGGCTCTTGTGGCTTGCTCCATTGTTGCTTCCACTTCTTCTGGCTTGCAAAGAATGTGCATGTTCGGATAAAGATTTTCTCCGTCAATCAAAACCTCGAACCACACATCTACGAAACCTCCTGCATCTACGCTTGATATTTGTTTTAATTTTGCTTTGTAGGTCATGATAATATTTTTGAAATTAAGTTACCACCAGAATAGTTGTAGGTGAGCGTCTTGACAACAGTCTCAGTTCCTTCCTCTTTCCAAATCTTTTGATTTACCGTTCCGTCTTCGTTATAGGAAATGTAGAGATCGTAGGTTGGGATTTTGTCTGCAGCTTTTTGGAGGGTGTCTTCGGTGGCTAATCCTGTCTCCGGATTAGCAGTTGGATTTGCGATCGTGACTGTTCCTGATATCGGCTGCGTCCCCGGGAAGTTTATCACTGTTACCCCATGATTATTCGGTAGCTGTTTTTCAGCGGTTGCAGGGTTAAATGCTGGATCATCGTAGAATATCTGCAAATCATCAGTGTCCGCCATTTCCGAGGTGTCATAGTCGAGTGTCAAAACGTTGCCCGATACTACTCCGCCACTTTTTGCGAAGTTGTAGATTATGGCATTGCTCGTTACATTCGTAATTAAAAGCACGCCATCCAAGTCAATGGTTTCGTAATCAGAAAAAGTTACCTCTTTCGTTGTTTTATTAAACGAGTAATTTTTGACTTGTAGTTTCATAGTGCGATTGCATACGCGATTGCCAATGATTCTGTGTCATCAATATCTTCCTGTACTTCCTTAAGAAGGTTGGCTTTCGTTATTTTTTTTGTTTCGCCTTCAGAGACATCAACAATAGGCAACAAATCTCCTTGCGCCGCGGCTTCCAATTCTGTCAGCTGGGTTACTTTCTTTGATGTACTCATAGTAATATCATGCCTCCATTTTCCTGTAATAACGTTCTGCTATTTTCCTGTAATAATACCGGACAGAAGTATTTTATCCCCGATATTGTTTTCTGTTGACCGTATACATCGCGCTCTGAGTATGGTTTTATTGCAGACCCGAGTACAACATCCTTTTTAGCAAATGGAGCCAGCACAGCCCCATACGGACCGATTTTACCCCCACAGAGAGCCTTACTTGGACCGAATATATCCTTTTTAGCGCCGTATCGGTCTTTTTTTGCTCCAAGTACATCTTCTTTCTTGGAGTACGGGCTATCCTCTTTCTGATATGGGGTTTGGTTGCAGGTTATTTCTGTCATATCTATCCTTTTTTATTTTCCTGCCTTTTTCCATCCCTCGAGGAACGCTACCACGAACCTCGCAATCCAGCGAATAATCGGGACGTTCAACAGGATGGTCCGAATAGATACGGTGTCCTGTTCGGTTGTTGATGTAGGTGTACTTTCGCATGGTTCTTTTTCGTCGTCATCGCTCCACACGGGCCGTTTCTTGAACGAGTAGGCTATGACTCCATCTTTGTGCTTTATCGTGCCACGGACGGTCTGTGCTGCGATATTTTGGCGTAACAGGACGACTACTATCTCGTCCAAAATGTCCGGTTCGATCTTTTCGGTCGATTCGATATGCATTTCGCCGAAAACATCATCCACATCGTAGGAATATCCGGGGACCATTCCCATTTCGCCTTCCAGTTCAATTTTCTGTTCTTTGAATATCATGGTCGTATATCATACCCATCCCAACCCCGAAATACATCGGGGCAGGGTGGATACGCTATCATGCGTATCAGCTCGCTCAGGCTGAAGCCGCGGCGGTGGTAAGCTTGGTAACTGCTGTTGGCACAATGCGGATATATCCGGTGCGCTCGGTCCATCGGATCGCTTCTCGATCGGTTGTGATGAGGTTGATGTCTGCATTGTTTGCGACATTCCTTACAACACCCGAGTTATGACGAGAAACTTTCAATCCTGAAGCCTTGAAGCCCTGAATACATGCCTTGCGCAAATCTCCGAACAATACGAACGAAGTATCGGCGGCAGTATCAGATGCAGTCGGCATAGCTTCGACGAGTACCTCAGGGTAACCCCATACGGTAGCCGGTCCGCTTACTGACGGCGCCTGATAGATGTATGCATTCTGGTCATCCTTTAACTTGCGGATGATGCTCTTGATCGTGCGGTGGTAGAAGAACTTTGCATTTGCAAGTGCTCCTGCCGGTGTTTCGTCGATCATGTCGAGCAAGTCGTCTGCGGTCATCGAGGCAAACGTGGTTCCGGTCAATGTAACTTCATTCACATCGGACGCTACAAGCAATCCGGTAAATGAACCATAGGTCGAAGTTCCGTCTCCCTTGAAGAACGCAAGGTCCTCAGCGCGAGCAAATCCTTCTGCTACTCGAGATGCGATAAATGAGATCAAATCGATTTCAGTATCTTCGAGCAATTCAGAAGTCAATGTTACGATGGCTCCCAACTTCTTGAGGGTCAATTCCTCTTGTCCAATGACTGCCTGCGTAGAACCGACAACCGCGCCTTCATCTACCCAGTAGACAGTAACATCAGTTGCGAGGTTGTTCGCTTTGTATGAACCCTTGGTCAACGGAATGGACATCATCTCTCGGCGAGCGACACCATATTCTGTGATCAAGTGACGGATTTCAGCCGACAACTCAGTGTCGACCGTATATCCTGCATACGGAGAACCGGATGCATCGGTCGTCATTTCCTTGAGCAATACATCATTGCCGGAAAGCAACGCCTTTGTGATATCGCGCACGCGACCGGATAATTCCTTTCGCTTTACGCTGATATCAGGATGATATACACCAGCTTTCTGCTCAATGAGCAAACGCTGTTCATCAAGATAGGTCTTGACCTCGTTCTTGATACTCTGAGCTTCCCGAGCGAACAAGGCTTTGATACCCTTTTCGATCTGCTCTTCTTCTCCTTCCTCTCCCTCCTTCTTCTCAGGAGCATCCGGGAGTTCTGCGACCTTCTCGGTCTCCTCCGCGATTGCTGCCTGATCTGCCGGCTTCATTTCGCCGACCTCCTTTGCGATGAGCGCTTTTTCCTCGGCAGTGGCAAAGCCCTGCGCGATGAGTGCCTTCATCTTTTTCAATGTTGTAAACATGTGTGTGTTTGTTTTCGTTAGATTTTTACTTAGAAACATTGATGCCCTGCGCCTTGAGGGGTGTTCGACCTTGTCATGGTTTAGCGCATATCATCCCTTTAAAATACTCATTTCGATTTCATCAACATACGGATTGCCTGATTGACCTTCCGTTTGCGAATCTGCTCCATTGCTGGCTTATCGGCTGTCAACAGGTTGTCCACAATCTCGGCAACCTTCTTCAGGCGCGCGCGTTCCTGATCGTTTATACGTTGGAGTGCGCTTGCAACCTGATGCTTATACGATGCTACTATCGGCTTCACTTCTTCTTCAGGGGAAACATCTTGTTGATCTCCTGCATCTCCGGGATGCTCTTCGGCTTCCTCATCACTCTCAGCTGGTTCGCCTTCACTATCGTCGCTGTTGTCGGCAGGCTTTTCTTCATCAGCCTCCGGTACTTCGTCGCCTTCTGAAAGTTCGTCATCGTCTCCCTCGGGTTCGTCCTGTTCGGTTCCCGGTTCGGTTGATTCGTCATCTTCGTGTTGTGGTAATTCGTCTACATCGATTCCCTTCGCCTTTGCGAGCGCGCGTGCATTCGCAGGGACCGATACGGCAGACACCTCGAGCAGTTCCGCCTCCTCGATGGTCCACCAGTCTTTCGAGCCGTCCTTATTCTCCTTGAACTTCTTTGGAATAAAGCCGACCGAGAACGCGCTGAGAAATCCTCCAGCGTATAGGTCGAATATAACCTTTGCCTTCGGGTTCTCGGCCACGGCAAACGTGATCTTGCCGACCAACTTGCCATCCTCAATCTTCACGTTCGACGCCTTTCCGATAACTTCGGTAGCATCGCCGTAATTGTGGCTGTTTAGAATGACTGGGTTCTTTTTGAAATGCTTGAGGTCCCACCCTTCCTGCATAACTACATCGCCATGGCGATCGACGTCCTGAGTCGAGAATATGGCATCAAGGGTTCCCATATCCTTGTTGACAGACTTTATCTCGACCGGCATCTGAATATATGATTTTTCTCCTTGTTTGATTTTCATTGTTTTATTTAGATAACGCACCGGCAATTTATGACTTCCTCGGCCGACCCTCTCGGATCTCCCGGGAACATTAGTCCGTTTGAAAATGGTCTGTCTATCGGACGTTCCTCGCCGTCGACTCCGGCGTGGCTTTCTCTCGTGGAACCGTCTACCACCGCAACCCATATCTTCGTGTTTAGCCCTGCCTGCTTATACCCTTGCATCGTTCCGAACTGGGTCGCGTTATGCACCTCAGTCCGCGCTATCAGCGCGCCTCGCGCCTTCTTGATGCCTCCGTAGGTATCCTGAATGCGATTGATAAGCGCCTCGCGTCCTTCCTCGGCCGCTATACTTGCGGCGAACTCTCCCTTGAGCTTATCAAGCGTCGTCTCGTTTATGCTCCTCAGGAAGATATCGGCACGGTCGCCGATCCAGTTCTGAATATCAGATCCCATATTGAATGCTCCTTCGCTTCCTGCAAACTCCATCGCGTCTATACCTGCCTGCTTGAGCAAATCAACCATCAGCGGAATGAATACGGTCTTGCCGATTTTCACTTCGACATCGATATGGAATAGATCATCAATCAGCCCCTTCTTTCTGAATGTCCGCGTATTCGCCGGTTGCAGTTGTTCTACCATTCGGTCGCGCTGGTCTTCGAAGTATTTATCGAGTGCTGATTTAAACCCTTTCTCACGGGCATCCATCCGTTTGATCTGCACTCCCCAGTACATCCTGCGCATATCGTAATCCTTTAGTGGATGAGAAGGGGTCTCGTCTTTTAAACGCAAAGATTTGAGGATTGACTTTTGCTTATCGTTCAGGTCTTCCGGTCCGTCTCCGAGTGGCATTACAGAGAAGGGGACCATGATATCATCTGCTCCGTCAATCGGGTCGAGGCCATGCCTTTCGCGCGCCTCGTTGATTGTCATGTAATAATTCTTGATACCCGACTCTGTCTCCTTCAGCTTTTGGTCGATGTTCTCCGGTGTTGGGTCAACGAATGTCAGGTTCTTTCCGTCAGGGAATAGGAACTCGTCAAGCGCGGTCGTCAATGTAACGAGTAATGGTTTGATTGTTTCCCTTAGGAATATGGAACGGTCAGCGTCGGCATTGTCAAACTTTACCTCGGACGTTGAGGCAAGCATGCTCTTTGGTACGCCAGTAAGGATGCAGATATCCTCGAGCGTCATCTTTTTCGCGTCAAGGAATGAAAGCTCATCAGGGGACATGCCCGTCTTGATATACTGTGCATCACCACCCAAAAATAGTGGCAAGCCTGCCTTCTTTGCTGCGCCGTATTCTTTCTGATACTGGCTCTTGAGATTTTCGAGCTGTTGTTCGGTAAGCGAAGGGGTCTTGAATGTAAACACGCCCTCTACCTTTCCGCCGTTCTCAAGGATACGGCTATGATATGCGCCAATCTGTGTTTCGGTCTGAATTGCTGTTACACCAGCTTTGAGCAAAGATTGACCTCGTAGCGGATGCTTCGGATCAGGGTTGTGGATGTAGATGATCTGCTCAGGCCTGTATGTTATCTCTCCCGAGTTTGTCTTGTATGTATATCCAGTCGGCGCGCCATCTGCGTCAAACTTCGGTTCCACCATCGTCGGATTGAGCAGGTGCATTGCGCTTACTTTCTTTGCGTCGAAAATCTCCCGAGAACTTTCGATGAGAATGTATGCCTCGCCGACCGCGTCGTAATACTTCTGATACAGGGACCAAAACTGTCGCCCAGTGAATACCTTGTTCGGCTTATAAAGCAGGCTCAGTAACGGATCGTTCTCGATTTTCTTCCCCTTTGCGTCCTGCAAAAGAAACTCAATCTCTCCAACCTTGTCGGCGCGCTTTGCAATGGCCCTGTTAACATAAAGCGACGCGTCGAGCGCGTTCAAAAAATCAGATGATCCCCACTTTGTAGAACCAATCGGCAGGTTCCCATGAATGATGCCGACATATTTCTTAGCTCGTACCTGATCCCCTATTGATTTAAAAAAATTACGGAAGTCCATAGTAGATGCTTTATTTTGCATCCGTCGGTACTTCCGTAGGGATATATCACTTATATTTTCGCAGTTATTGTGAATAAGGTCAAGTACTCCGACATCAATCCCTCATGCCGATATTTATGACCCTGCTTTCTTCAGTAACGGTCAGCCGATCAATCTTTCCATTCCGTATGCCGAACTCGATCGTTACCTTCCCGAATTGTACACGCTCAGCCTCTTGATGTAGCAGTCCGAGAAGCAGTCGCTCCTCCTTCGTTTCCGCTTCGCGCTGCGGAATACTGTTGATGGTGTTGTGCTTTTGTGGCTCCATAGGTTATATGCTTTTATACACTGCTTTTAAATAACGGAACTTGAACAGCGGAGCGTATATAATGATCCATACGAACCGCGGAATATACTTCGGACGCTTTCGCACAAGCTTCGCAAGAGCCTGCATACCGGTACCGAAATTATGGTCGACCTGCCGGCGCGCTTCCTTGCGGATTTTCTTAAATGTTTTTTGAGACATGGTTTATTCTCTATGTGATTTCATTATAGCACTTTTATACAAAACCAACAAACATCTGACGGGAGTGTGTCCATATTCCATACCGGGTGCCGTCCATCGCGTGGTTGAACTTATCGACCGGGTCGTTTGTCGGCTCCTTGTTCCGATCCATGGCCCATTTGTACTCCTGTACTTCAGTCGCAATGTTCTCGCTATCCTCGGTGTAGAATACCTCCTTTTCGAGAAGCATATTGATGCCGGCGGTTACGCTATCAGGCCCCTTGTCTGCTGGCCGAACATCCCAACCGTACCCTCTCAACTCCTCGATTGACTTCGGTTCCGAACTATCGGCATAGATGATCGCGCTCTTTGGTATTCCCAGCTCCTCCATTCGCTTTGACAGTTGTTTATTAAGCAATCCTGTTTCGTAGATCATCTCCCTGAGCCACACTTTGTCGTTGTGCTGTTTGATGCCTATCAGCGCGGCAGGGTCGTTCGTAAAGCCGAAATCCAATCCGTATATTTCCTGAAAGGGGAGTTGCTCGTATACCGCGGTTGTTGTTGGCGTCCAGTTTTTAAAGATACGACCGCGCGATCCTTCACTCACCAGCCCTTCGATCATGTTGTAATAATGGTCTGGCCGAATATCCTTGTAGTTTTCGAAGTTCGAAATCGTTGTTTCGTTCAGGTTCCTGACATTGTCCCTGAAGGTTGAATGGATGAATAGCGTATCGGTGTATGACTGCTTCAGCTCGGGCCGGTAGAATCCTTCTCTATCTGACTCCACAAGATTAAACCACCGCTTTATGATCCAATGATTCTTATGCGGAGGATTTAACATCATCATAATCGTGATGTCCGACTTCATGGTGCGGAGTGAGTCATCCAACTGCATGAAGTCCTCCTCATTGATTTCGTCTGCTTCTTCGATGATGACGCAGTTATAGTTTGCGAGCGACTTGAGCTTTGATTTTTGATCACCACTCGACTTCCGAAAACCGATGCCGTTTATTTTGTTGTTCCCGTACTCGAATGTGAGTAGATGCTCCTTCACGCTGATAGATTCTTCGAGGCCGTGTTCCTCTATGCGGTCATAGATGTCCTGATAGATACTGTTGCGGATATCCCCGAGAACAAGGCGCATGATCGCGCATCGAAAATACTCGGGCGCCCTTAGCTTTGCAAGAGCGAACTGGCTCGCCACAGTAGAACGTCCTGCTGCGCGACCGCCCATCAGGATGATATAGCGTGGCTTCTTCAGGAATACATCCCGGTATTTATTGTTGACCAATTGGCTCGTCTGCATGTTCTTCTTGTTTTTCTTCGATGGCAAAATCTACAAAGGCAATCGCATTAGGTTGGACAATCTTCTCTCCGCCACTCGTTACATCGGTCCTCGTTGTGTATCCCTCATCCTTTCGCTTCATCTTCAGGTAAGTGAGTGCCGCTCCGTCTATATTATTCTCGACATCCTTTGCAAACTTTGCTTTTGCCGTAATTCCGAGGTGTTGACGACAAGCGTGTTTTATGGCGGAAAACTCAGGGTGCAATTCGCGAAAATACTTGAGCTGGTCCAATGTTATCCCAGCATAAAAACAAGCCTCGTCATTATTCGCGTCGATTTTGTATGCGGTAATAAGCGCCTCAACTTTTGCCCTGTCAATCCACCACGCATTTGCAGAATTGAGCACCTTTAATTCCCTGAATGCTTTATCCGTTATCGTATACGCATACAGGGTTTCCTTACCCGTCTGCCTTCCCTCCCTATCCATCGGGAGGCTGTGTTTGCCTTTCGGCTTTTTTACTTGTTCTTGGGTTGCCATAGCTCAGTCTCGCCGTTTTTTATTACCTGTCCGTCGTTTACATAATCCACATACCGCTGAACGATTACATCCACATACTTCGGGTCCAGTTCCAATCCATAGCATATCCTCCCGAGCTTCTCCGCTGCGATAAGCGTTGATCCGCTCCCGAGGAAGTTATCGAGGATGATGTCCTCTCCCTTTGTGTTGTTCGTGATCTGATACGCGAGCAACTCGACTGGCTTCATTGTCGGGTGTTGTTCACTCCGCGATGGCCGATCGAAATTGAGTATTGTTGTCTGCTTGCGATCCGTATTCCAAAGATGCCCTGCTCCATCCTTCCATCCGTACAAGCATGGTTCGTGCTTCCAGTGGTAATCCTGACGCCCCATGACCATGCAATTTTTATTCCAAATGAGGCATTGGCGCACAGTCCATCCAACGTCTTTACATGCCCCTCGAAAATTGTATCCTTCCAAATCTGCATGCCAAACATAGAAGACGCCCCCCCCCCTTAAGATGTGCGTCAACTCCAGCGAACGCATCCCTTAGGAATTGCCGGAAGTCTCCGTCGCTCTTCTTGTCGTTTTGTATTTTGAGTGCGTCTTTCGTCTTTCCCTCGTAGTCGACATTGTAAGGAGGGTCACTCAGGTACATATCCGCCTTGCGCCCGTTCATCAGCTTCTCGATATCTTCCAGCTTCGTGCTGTCTCCGCAGAGAACCCGATGATTACCGAGAACATACAGATCTCCCTCCTTGCTGCGCACAACTTTCGGCTCCTCGGGTACTTGGCCGTCCTTCTCCGAGTTTTCAATGATCAGGTCGCTTGAGAACCCTGTCAGGTCCACCATGGGCGCCGATAAATCCTTCAGTTCCTCAATCACGAGTTTCATGTCCCAGTCG